>Ga0233412_10000002_pt1 | contig 288389 bp, 280 predicted proteins | sample Na_anoxic_4_MG_FD_180667 | JGI IMG/M metagenome (GOLD analysis project Ga0233412, IMG submission 180667) | Seawater microbial communities from Saanich Inlet, British Columbia, Canada - Na_anoxic_4_MG | ecosystem: Environmental > Aquatic > Marine > Inlet | place: Canada: British Columbia... | reverse complement strand
ATACATTTGATGATCTACGACAAGCGTACATGAGTAACCTCAAGCTGGAACGCTTGAATGCCCATGATAAAACTATATCTCAAATCCCTATAAGGATCCTTAAGCTTAATAGTATTTGGCGCTAATTAACTTGATGATATAAAACACTTATTTTTGCAAAAGGCCTGAGACTTTCCACCATTTTTGCATTTTTTAAAACAAGCTATCTGCCCAGAAGACACTGCTGCCACAACTTCGGACCCCAAAACCAGCAGCACCGCCACTAATATCACTTTCTTCATTATATATATCCTCTTTTTTAATCCATAATTAATTCAATAATACATTATATTGACATACAAAATCAATAATTGTTTCTATATTTGTGCCGATTGCTATAACATTGCTCTATTAGTCGATATATCCATATTTATTAACTGATCTACTGATTTCCTTATATAGAGAGGTAACACCTGTTTCTAGGTCAAACCGCCCGAATAAAGCGTATGTTTGACAATGCTAGAAGTGCCCATTAAACTCTTCCTAAATTAAAGAGACTATACTTCTCAAGGAGAGCAATGAAATTCTATAAATTTTTGCTATTAATTAGCATGACTACTGTTTCTTTCTCTATCTATTCTGTACCAAAAAAAGGTTGTTCTGGAACTAAAAGAGATTACCACCCCCAAACATCTGTATCTCTTCACCAAAAAAAGCGTGACACTCTAAGGGGGCAAGCGAATCAAGGTGCACGTCATGCTGCAATGTGTCTACTTCTTGGAACCGGAGAATGTGTACTTGGTGGTGGTTGGATGGGGTATAAATATTATTCTGCAGGTGAGATTAATCCTGCAGGAGCTTTGGCTGTGGGTTCTGGCATTACTACCCTTGGATTTGGAGCTCTTAAGCTCGGTAATATTGGTTTACGCCGACTCCAACTTACAAGAATACCTAGCGATGAAGAATTAATTGCAAAGTATGAAGTAAAACAACCACAAAGAATGGTAACCCTATCTAAAAAACATGTGCACATAGGCCCACCCTCAGCAGAAGGCGCAAACCAAGAACTGGAGCAAGTAGTCGTTGCCCTAAATGAAGAGGAATAATTCCAGTACAACCTGTCCTTACTTATCAATAGAAACTTATCAACCTTGAATATATGGCTTGAAATAATCTATCTGTTCTTGAACCGAGGGATAGATAAATGATGCCGAGCCTGCATGAGTCATTAATGAATCCACATGCTGTTCGACTACATCCTGTTGATGGGCATTCCTTAATGCTTTTGCCGCTAACAAATCGGCAGATTTTTCTGTTTGTCGAGTAAAGCGTACTGCCAAGATACCACCAAGAGCTGTTTGCCCTGCTAGAACCGTAGCATATAACCATTTTGGCATCCTGGAATATGCCTTTACCGCCGTTCCCGCAATAATCAAACCTAATAAACCATAGACTGTAACATTCTTGAGTGGGTCCCTGTGTTTTACATGCCCGATTTCATGATACACACAAAATTTCTTTTCTGCTGCTGAAGCGCGTTCATATACATCATGATCAATCCATACAGAATTACCAATGCCAGGGCATGAAGTAATAACACTCTTAATCATGTTGCTAAACCAACGTGGCTCTAAGCGCTTAATCTGACAACCTACCAATCCATAATCATGGCATGCCTGACTTCCAATCACTTCAAACTCTTTTGAAGCATCCCTGTTTCCTAAAAAAAATCCTTGAATTGACGCCATAGAGTTGTGAACGTTTAAGATAGTTACCATAACAAGCAATATCAACATTAATTTCTTAATCATTAGTTTTAATCCTTCCTGTTTTAATCTTCTTTTTAAGATTAAAAACTATGATAACAGAAACGATTAAAACAACAAATTTAGTACAATGTCCTAATTATCCTTACCCCTGAAGAACGGACTGAAAATAATCCACTTGCTCTTGAAGTGAAGGCCTCAAAAATAAACCCTCTTCTCCATAGCGAATCATCTCTTTAAGACCGCTAACCCGATCTTGAATTACAGCATGCTTATTTCGATTACATAAAGCTTTTGCTGCTAACACATCGACTGCTTTGTAATTCTTTTTTGACCAAGAAAAAATACCTAGACACGCCAAAACATATTCTCCTATACAGGCGGCTTGATAAAGAAGTAACTTAGAACCCTGTGCGTACCGAGCCTTATATGCAGTTGCCCCCATAATTAGTCCACCTAAACCAAACGTTCCCCCTATTTTAACCAACCCTTCAAAAGAAGCATTAATTTTACGGTTGGCCGCAAGAGAATACGCAAGATAAAGCTTATTAGCCCGAGAGTATGAGCAATCTTGATCTATCCATATGATATTAGTACCCTCATTATAGCCAGATCCAAGGATCTTAAAAAAATCGCTAAAAAAACGCGGCTCCAACCATTTAACATGACCTTCAGAAATATCAAGATCTGAGCATGCCTGAGCATAAAGATTTTCCCACTCAATAGATGCATCTCGATTTCCTAGTAAATAAGTTTGACAAGAAGCTAACCAACTTTTAGCATCAATGACGCTCACGGTTAACAACAACAGAAAAGCCGTTCTTTTTATCACAGTTCTCACTTTAACAACAGATCCTTACACTTTTAAACTTTATATTTAAGATTAAAATTAAAATAGCAAAAGTCTATTAGAAAGGCAAACTTTAGTTGTTTTTAGAATTAAAGCGAGAAAGTGCGGTAGTACCAATACTATAAAAGATATACCACAATTGCATGAACAAAAAAATTGGATATCCAAACACAATACCCAGTAACCCTACTGGAAAAAGATACATAAAAATCTTATACAAAGAAAAACGACCAGCGCCACGATTCCCTTTAAATGATGGAAACTTTATTGATGAAATCATAAGGTACGCAATAAGCACGATAAGGATGATCATCCAAAGCTTATGAAATATAAAGTAAGCACGACTTGCCTCTAGCCATTCCTGATACACAATAAAGCTTGTTACAAAAAATGCTGCTACCGGAGTCGGCAACCCAATAAAAACGTTTTTTTCCTGATTACTCTCAATATTAAATCGAGCAAGACGAAACAATCCAGCACACAGATAAAGCGCTAGAATAGCCACACCCAAGATTCCAAAATCTGAAACGGTCCAACTGTATAATAAAATAGCCGGAGCGAGTACAAACGAAATTGCATCAGACAATGAATCTAATTCAGAACCAAGTAAACTCTCAACACCAAGCTTACGTGCTAAGCGCCCATCGCAACCATCAAGAATAGCTGCAAAAAAAATACAATAGGCTGCCCACATATAATTATCTTCTAATGATTGAATAATCGAAATCAACCCTAAGCATGCATTGGCAAATGTAAGAAACGTTGGCAGCGCATTCAACGGCTTTATACTACGTGCTCGTTCTATAAATAATCTTTTAATCATGACCTACTTACTCCACTTACCAATTATCGTATGGCCACCATATACGTACTGACCTTTTTTTATATATACATCAAGAGCATCACGATTCACAAGAATTTCTACTCGAGAACCAAAGCGAATCATCCCGAACTTATCACCACGCTGCACCGTTTGGCCTGGTGAAACCCACCAACAAATCCGACGAGCTATTAGGCCTGCAATCTGCCTAACCTCAATACGCTGCCCATTAACGGCTTTAATAACAACATCATGCCGCTCATTATTATCAGACGTCTTTGGACTCCACGCAACAATAAACTTACCCGGACGATACGTCATTGACTCTATAACTCCAGCTGTAGGAATCCAATTAACATGCACATCAAATACGGATAAAAATATAGTTATCTTACAGGTATCTCCTTTACGCTCTACATTTAAAACCCGGCCATCAGTAGGTGAAACCAATAGTGTTTCATCTTGATCTCCACACTCACGAACAGGATTTCTAAAGAATGCAAAACAAAATAAAAAGAACGGTAAAAGCAGCCATAACAAGACAGGTAAAAAAACTGCAGACACAATGATCGTTCCACTGAGCACTAAAACTATGTAAAAACCAGCAGTCCATAATAAGTTATTAGTTAACCAACGAAACATTATATGTGATCCTTTTAGTAATTAAATACAACAAAAAAGAGGTATCCCTCTGTGCAGAGAATACCTCTTTTTTTATAAAATAGAAAGAAACTCTCTAGATTATAAAATCTTTAAGCAATTGCCTGAATCACTTGTTTTAAGCGAGCAAGCTGGGCATGCATCTCGACCGCTGTAACTCTGTCGTAGTTTTCAATGATATCATCAAGCGTCTGACCAACACCAAGAAGGATCACTTCTCGAGATGAATCAAGCTGCTTGCGATCTTCAACTAAACCACGTAACAACTGCAAGCTTGCCATGCTGGGCATATTATTCTTATGTAACGCCATGCGTGCAAATACTGCTTCTATATCAGTAAAGTTTTTTCTCACTCTTTGTAATTCTGTGCTAAATGGTCGTTCATGAGAAGACCATCGTTGCCCGTTAGCCTTTGCCGCCATAAACTCTCCAACACACTCATCCATTTGGTAAAGACGAGCATATCGCTCAAGTACTTCAAAGAACAACCTTAACGCTTTTTGTTCTTTTTCATTACCATTAGCAAGTTCAGACGCCCGCAAAACAGATTCTTTAACAATATTGAAAGCAGGTCTATCTAACTTACAAACATCCTCAAATCGAGCGATGTCCTGAGTACGATATTGACGCTGAGACGCTAATGCTGTTTCAAGTGCAGGTAAAAGCTTGATTGATTTTACATACCCCTGACACAACCAAAGATAATTACGAAGCTCTTTTAATTCTTGAAAGAAAGAATTCTTAACAACAGAATACACTTCCATCTCAAACTCAGCACGTTGTCCCTTCTTCTTGATTGAAACCGGATGATAAACTTCACCATCTTTTTTCAACTCAATCAAGTTATTAAAGACAATGCCTTGCTCAAGTGCCATCACTAACTGTTGAAGATCACTATTCAAAGCATCCATCACAGCATGTTTATTCTGTTTAATATCCTGAGCACTTGACCATCCACGATCATCAGTGTTTCTCCATTGATACCATTTAAACTTTACCGGCTTAGACTTTTTCACCTTAGCAATATCAGCAAACCCATTGAGAGCAAGCCTTTTTTCAAGACCGTTAAGCCCTACAAATAATTGTAAGCGATAATAATATGCTAACGCACCAGTTACTGCTGCAGCAGAAACCGCTACACCAGAACCTACAATAGCTTTACCTACCGTTTGCAATGAAACAGCTTCAGCCTTTTTTGGACCACTAGCGACAACCACGGCTGTCATTAGTAGCAATAATAGTTTCTTGTTTTTCTTAATCATGATAATACCCCTATTACATAAATAATATAAATTATAGATCATTTTCATAGTACTTATAGAATATCAAAACAGTAAAAAACGGCAATAGGCCCCTCTGAATGGGGACATTCGCAATAAAAATAAAATAAAAACTTGAATTAAAAAAGCATAGCCTTAATTACGAATACACAGCTCGCTGGTAACCTTCTTGGCCTGCAAATATTCGGTTAGAATCTTATCAAACTGTTCATGCGAACATGTATGACCACAGGTAAATAGATCAACAAAGCATGCGCAATGTTCTGGGTAGGTATGAATAGTAGCATGACTTTCAGAAAGTAAGAAACTTGCCGTAAGACCGTTTCCAGGGAAAAGAGCTTTATCAACACTTAAGATGGTTGCTCCACTTGCGCGAACTGCCTGAGCAAACGCTTCCAGCAAAGACGTTATATCTTCTAGCGCTTGTGCATCACATTCTCGATAACTTGCAATAAAATGCCGTCCATAAAATTCATATGAATCATCATTATCCGCCACTATTGCTTGCGCACAAAAAATCAACATTGTTAACATGATGTTTCTCTTGAAGCCCATCAACTACACTCCCCTTATTGGTAATAATTAGATTATGCTTTAAACTTCCGCTATTCCAGAACGTTCTAGCACACTTTTGATAGATAAAAACAAATTTGATCTACAAGAATAAGACAATAATTAACTTAATGCAAATACAAAACCCATTACCAGGACTCCTTTATAAGCATCTATAGTAATTTTCAACAAAAAATGTCACAGTGAAAATCAAAAAGTTTAGTGACCATGAGGGTTTTTATGAAAAACGATGTCTCCGTAAGAAGTGATATAACTATCCCTGACAGTGAAATTGAGATAGCAACAAGCCGGGCTGGTGGTCCGGGAGGGCAACATGTTAATAAATCTAATACCCGAATAACAGTACGATGGAACATTAACAACACTACCGCTCTGGACGATCAACAAAAAGCACGTGTCTTACAAAAACTTGCATCTGAATTAACCAATGAAGGCGACCTTATTGTTCATAGTAGTGCTTCACGCAGTCAACAACAAAATAAAGAAGCTGCTCTATCCATTCTGGCGGCCAAGGTGAAAAAAGCACTCCACGTTCCCAAGCGCAGAATGAAAACACGCGTATCAAAATCCGTTAAAGAATCTCGCCTACAAGACAAAAAACGCCGTAGCCAGCTCAAGCAATCACGAGGGAAGACAGACTATTAAAAGAGTGGTGCGCCCGACAGGATTCGAACCTGTGGCCTACAGATTAGGAATCTGTCGCTCTATCCTACTGAGCTACGGGCGCGTACATCTTATTGTATCATCAATAGATTAAGAGAGATAGAGACAACGGCTACCAGCCGCCCCCTCCTCCGCCTCCGCCGCCACCGCCGGCACTACCTCCACCACCAAACCCTGATGAACTTGTCGGTGAAGAAGACGTATGAAGCGTGCTAACAAAAGAACTAAACGATGTGGAAAATGAACTAGCATTAAATGACCCGTCAAAGCCGCCACCATAATACCAAACTGGCTGATATGGACGGCCACTTATTTCAAACTGTTTAAAGATAGGCGCAAAAGCCTGGGTCCAATTCTTCTCAGCATCTAATGCAATAGCATACGGTAAAAATTTCTCATATAGCTCTGGCGACCTGTCTACAGGCGCCATCATCTTTAATCGTTCAGTCTCAACTGTCCGTAAAAACAACTGAAACCCACGAACCTCATCAACCAGCTCCTGCCCTTCAGGCGTATATCCACGCACAGAAAAGTAAAAAAGAATCAAAGCAAAAAGAAAAGCCACTCCGATAACCCCAAGCTCAACTATGTGTGCCCCACTGAATGCCGCTAACAACAAGGTTACAGCCCCAATAACAAAACCAAACGCTATCGAGGATACATTACTGTCCAAATATTTATCTAAGCGCTCACTGTCAAAATAACGTACTGTATCCATTCCTGATTTAATAGTAGAATGATTTTTTTGTGACAACTCCAGTTTACCAGTTTTTGCAAAGAGCTTATTAAACAATGACTCTTCCATCTTATTGCCAATCTTTTTCTCGCTCCCCTTAATCAATGCATAAATTGCAGACAATCCAGTAAACTTCTTTTGTGAATCAATTTTTAAACAACCACGAACGGCTAACTGAACAAGTTCCGAAGCAAAGCCTGTAGAATCCAACTTTCTCTTGATGAGATACCGGCCCATGCTCGGAGTAAAACCTTTAGGCGGCTCAAACAACGGAATAATCGTTCCCGCATGTACCCTCTTGGATGACCACAGTGTCCTAACAATCAAGATTAAAAATGCTAACAATCCAAGGAGTAAAATTAATAAATAAAGATTATCTTCAAACAATCCCGCACCACGCTCTGCCCATGTGGGAGCATGTACAAACCCTTTAGGCCATCCAACAACAACAGTAAATGCCTCGTTAGGGTATAATGGTTTTTTCGATTCAAACGTGACAACATTGTTCGCTATCGATACCGTAAAGTTTTTATCTTTACTACCAAACTTACCAACGTACGCTTCAGTCCTTATTTGCCCCTGACTCACACCACTAGGTAAATAAACCGTCGCCTTAACCTTCTCAATAGGAAAACGCCATTGATGACCAGTAACATTCCAATACAGTTCATCATGATTAGCAAAAAAACCAATATGCTTATTTGTTCTATAGGAAATAGAATAAGTATGCACTCCTGGCTTTACTCGGTAGTGCTTACTACCCATAAAAAGATGCTTACCATTGTAAACCTCTTCAACATGAAACTGGGTAGGAATATTATCAAGTAACACCCTCTTGAGTTCAAACTTCGGTAAATGATTCAGTACACCAAAAACACGATATCGTAACGGAATCTCTCGAACAATGCCACGCTTGATAGCAGCACCTTCAGCATTAACCGTGATCCTCTCCTCAACATCCATCCAACCGTCAGGCTGGATATGAATAGTTTCTTCAAAAGAAATAATCTTTTCTGATGCAACAAGGGAGTAAGTAGCGCCCAATAAAACAACGAGCGCAATCAGTTTTTTGTATACCATAGCAATATTAATCGAACTTAACGTTAGGAGTATCGCGCTCTTCAGAGTTACTCACTTCAAAGAACTCAGCTTCTTTAAAACTTGCAAGTGAAGCTATAATATTACTCGGGAAAATCGTACATAAAACATTATAATTACGAACAGTGCCATTATAGTAACGTCGAGCCAACTGGATATCCTCTTCTAAAACTGCCAACTTACCTTGCAACTCAAGGAAGTTTGCATTCGCTTTTAAATCAGGGTAATTTTCTGCCACAGCAAACAATGTCTTTAACGCTCCAGTCAAGCCAACTTCAGCCTCCGATTTTTGCCCCATATCCGTAGCACCCATAGATGCCGCACGATATTTAGCAATATCTTCAAAGATACTTTTTTCATGTACGCTATACCCTTTAACCGTACTCACTAAATTAGGAATCAGATCATAACGACGCTTTAATTGAACATCAATACCACTCCATGCTTCCTTCAGTAACGTGCGCAAACGTATAAAGCGGTTATACGTCATAACAAACCACAACACTACTACAGCCCCGATACCAACCAGCACGAAAAACAATATTGTTAGGTTCATGAAAAACTCCTATTAAAAGGTTAAAGATAGGAAAAGGATAACACAACAGTTCAACAAATCAACCGATTGTGCATACAACCTACTATCTGCTCTTTTTACCACATAAGCTATTATTATAAATAAACAGACAAAGGGTACCAATCATTGAAAACAATACCGCTTCGATAAAAATCCAAAGAAAGACATCACTCGACATAAATCCATCAAGGTAGGTCAAGCCTAATACCCTAAAAATATAGAAGATGCCATACGTATGACAACACAAAACAAACCAGAATAACCAGTAAGTAAGCGCTCGCTGAGAGAATGCAAAAAGTCGCATGATACTGGCGTGTATAAATAACGTTGATAAAAGAGCAAGCCCCAACAATCCAATATCAAAGGCCTCTAAAATATTCTCAATATCGATACCGCCAAACACACGGACAATAATGCCCAGCACATACAGCGCAACAAGGACGACACCAGCCCACCCAAGGAATCTACCTATAGGTTTTAAACCAGGCCAAATTTTCTTTGAGGCAAGGCATGAGGTCATAGAGCTAACAAAGCTTAACAGGCCAAGGGCTGCCAGAGGAACCCATACGATTGACCAGAAAAAACTTCCACCCGTGGCCATCAAAGAAAGTGGAAAAAGGATGACAAAAGAAATAACAATAATGGGAACCGTAATAATGGAAATCCACTCAAAAAGACCCTTACAACACATAACTCTACTCCTGATTTTTTTTAATATGGTTCAGCCTACCCAATTTATACAACTCAAGCAACCAACCACTAATTTAACTAATTATTAACGAAAAGCCCTATCAACTGTCAAGAAAAGAACTCTTATAATTTCTTCAAAAAAAGCTCTGACATAAAAAAACGCATATCTCGCTTAGCTTTTTCACCTTGTTGAATTTTATCTATAACTTCTTGAGGAGTTAACCAAAAATATTCTGAAAATTCCTGTGTATCATAGTCTGGCACCTCATCACATTTCATCTCATAAACGTAAGACATACAATAAGTGCCATGTTTGTGAGGAGAAAACTTCCCCAACAACCGATACTCCCGCTCTTGCATATCAATGTTCAGTTCTTCCATAACTTCTCTATGTAAGGCTTCCTCATACGTTTCACCACGAGCCACACAACCAACAGCACTACCATCCAAGGCATTAGGTAATAATTTTTTTTGTGAATGACGACGTGGAATCCAAATCTTGCCTTCACTATTGGAAATCAAAAGCCAAACCGCCCGAACCTGCTTTACCAGATTCTTTTCATAGATATCCGATCGTTTAGCCTCACCAATGACCTGATCATTCTCATCAACCAGATCTAACCATTCTTCTTCAATTATCTTTTTTTCATCCATCAATGACCCCTGTTTACTGATTTTTCCGTATTTGTTACCATTATTATAATAAATTTAGAAAAATAGATAACCCCTATATATAAAGGCTAATATCATGATTACCATAGGAAAAAAAGCTCCATTTTTTGAAGCTGAAGCAGTAGTGAATGGCGAAATCCAAAATATCTCACTCAACAGCTTTGACGGCCAATATAAAGTTCTCTTCTTTTACCCACTCGACTTCACCTTTGTATGCCCTACTGAATTACACGCATTTGAAGCACTAAAGGATGAATTTGCTAAAAGAAACACCCAAGTTATTGGCTGTTCTGTCGATTCTGTACACTCTCACCAAGCATGGCTTAATACCCCTAAAAAGCTCGGTGGCATTGAAGGAGTAACCTATCCTCTGCTTTCAGATATCAACAAGTTCATCGCTCGGGATTATGAAGTTTTACACCATTCCGATGGGATTGCCCTTCGTGGATTATTCATTATTGATAAAGATAACGTCGTTCAAGCTGCCCTTGTAAACAACCTGCCACTCGGCCGTAACGTACAAGAAGCTATCCGCTTGGTAGACGCTTTACAGCATCATGAAGAAAATGGTGATGTATGTCCTGCAAACTGGACTAAAGAACAACCATCAATGCAAGCAACCCAACAAGGGGTCAAAGAGTATTTTGGTCAATAGTTTATAATAATTGGATGGGGTGCCACTCAAGGGCTAAGAAAATGGTGCGCCTGGTAGGATTCGAACCTACAACCAACGGATTCGAAGTCCGGTACTCTATCCAATTGAGCTACAGGCGCATATATTAAGTGTTGCAAAAAAATCACAAAAAATCTAGTAGTCATGCACCTTTTGACAGCATTTAATAAGATTCTACACTTATGAAGAAGAACACAACTTCTTATAATGGGAAAAAAAGTATGATTACTATCAATAAAAACCTCACCCGCACGCTTCTCATCGTTGCTATCGCCTTACTAGTAGGTCGACGCACCATTCTTATATGGAAACGTCATCAAAGTAATAAATTCATAGTCGCTAAACGTGATCGTGCGTCCCAAGCAGCTCAACGGGAACACGAATCGATATTATTAATCCAGACCTTGATAGAATCAGCAGAAAACAACCTAGCACTATTACGTAACCATGCAGACACACAAGCTGATGTCCAACAAGCACACCTCTACATGGACATTAACGATCTATCAGCCGAGCTCGCTGAAATTAAAGAAAAATTCAACCGTAAAAACTCTCCTGGCCTGTTTTTATTAGGACCACTAGCTGCTCCAGCACAAATAATTAAAGAACGTGCTCTTAAAAAGAGGCTACTCGCTATTGAACAAAAAATTCAACGACTGTTAAATACCTAAAGACCATGCTCACGAAGAAAACAACGCGTTTTCAAACAACGACGCTCGCCATCAATGCCAAGGTTGCACCGCGAGGTCATACATTCAGAGTCTAAGAAGTCTAAGGTTTCTTGCTTAATATCTGATAAATTAGCGCCATAGTTATACAGAATCTGTACCGATCGACGATCACAACGACGGACCGCATTATCAATAGCACTCGTGCCATATTCATTCTTATAATGAATATCAGCAGAATGCTTCAAGAGTAAAATAATATCATAATGATTACGTGCACCCAATAACATCCAATTGAGACACTCCTGATCAAAGCATTGATACTTTAAAAGATAATAGAAAGTCCCCATCCTGTTGGGTAACACAATACAGATTTCTGGAGTAAATACAGCACCATGATCCAATAACAATCGAATCGTTTCTAGCCACGCACGATCAATCGCAAACATTAACGGCAAAGTCCCAAAAGCATCTTTTTGATTTGCATCAGCACCATTTTTCATAAGCAACTCAATAGCAACAGGACGATGTAACTGCAATGCCATGGTTAAAGGCGTAAATCCTTTATACGTCCCAGAAGAAAACGGCTGGTTCAAAATATCGCCACGCATCTGACAATTACAACAAAAGAATCGCGATGTGAGATGTCCTAGACTGATTTTCTGTTGGAGACAACCGAGTAGTTCGTCATTTGAAGGCGGCCCACACGGCTGTGGTGCAAGCGAATCCATAAAAGATTGCTCCTTAGATGTCAGCACTCCTCCATGATCGACCATACTTTTAACCAAGGCCTCATGACCATCATGAACAGCACGATCCATAGGAACCACACCCATCTTGTTAGTCACGCGAGCATTCGCGCCATAACGAACCAATGCCTCAGCAGCTTCAAGATGACCGCTCGTTAATGCCAATGTTAAGGGAGTACTGCCGCTAGCAAACTGCTTATCAAGATGACCATCTCGCAATGAGTGATGCTTGCGCAAGAAAAAACTCAGCGATTTACCATTTTCAATCTTACGCTCAAGAGCGGCATAAAGCTTGTCATAACTCATATTACGACAATAAGAAAGACTAACACTCAATAATAAAGCACTTACAACCAGTTTTTTTCTCATAGCACACCTCAACAAAATTGATGTTATTTTGATGTGTCGCCCCGATGTTGATCTTTTATTATCGCAAGTTTATCGAGAAACGATAAGAAAGCAAAGAGATTTTATGATTTAACAAAATAAGCTAGGAATTCCTTGTTTCCATGAGTACCCGTAATTGGAGAATCGGTAACACCCTGTAACTCAAAGCCAAACTCTTTAATCCCAGCCACGACTAAATCAGTAACCTGTTGATGAACCTTAGGATCTTTTATGATGCCACCACGACCAACCTGGCTACGCTCAGCTTCAAACTGTGGCTTGATCAAGACTACCAGCTTACCCTGCGGCTTTAACAAAGAGGTGACTACCGACATTACCTTTAAAACTGAAATAAACGAAAGATCTAATGTAACAAGATCAACTAATTCAGGAAGTGCATCAAGATGGCGTAAGTTAACGCGCTCCATGACAACCACACGCTCATCTACACGAATGTTTTCATGAACCTGGCCATAACCAACATCAACACCGTATACCTTCTTAGCGCCACGCTGTAATAAGCAATCGGTAAAGCCGCCTGTAGATAATCCAGCATCCATGACCACAAAGTCAGTCACGTCAATATTGAACTCATCAAGAGCTTGTTCCAGCTTAAATCCAGCACGGCACACAAACTTCGGTTTTTCCATGTCACAATCGATTGGGGTATCCTCATCAATTAAGATACCCGGTTTTGTAACAGGTTGTCCGTCAATCTTGACCTTGCCCTGAATAATAAAGCTCGCTATTTGATTACGGCTGAGCTTTGATAATCTTTCCTGTAGAACGAGGTCCAGCCTCTTTTTTTTCTTGCTCATATTTCTGCTTTAAAGCCATCAATTCCTGAATAACAGGTGAAGGCGTATAATGGTTCATATATGCTAAACGTGGTTCATCTTTTAATATTTGATGCAATGGCAATACAGCAAAAATACCGTTATGCGTTTTGATACACACATAGCCACTCATAATACTTTTCTTTAACGCTACATTGAGTTGATCAATAGTCTTAATCTCTACACCATTTAACTCTTTGATACGCATTCCAGGAACCAACACTCGAGAATGTTGCGCTGCTGAATCCGGCATAACATGCGTAATAACCAAGACTGAATCCATTTGGTTCTTTGGCTCTTCATACATGATCAATTCTGGTGCTGCCTGCAATAACATTGGAATCAGATTACGACATAACTCTTGTACTACCAAGCCACCAACTAATACATAGTCAATTTTTTCATAGTCAGGCAATTTAACACGAATTGATGGTAACGTTGATTCGGCAAAAGTGAAAACAACGTTCTTTTTCTTACCCTTGCGATATATAGTTAAGGTAACTTTTTGACCCAACTTAATATAAGCAACGTAGTCAGCAAGAGCCATCTTGTCATCACTTCCTGGTAGGAGTAAGTCACCATAGATGTCTACCGGGTTGCCATCAATCGCATAAATCATATCGCCAGCCTTAACACCAGCCATGTCCATCAAACTGTTTGGTACCACCTCAGTAATATAAGGACCACCAGGTAGTGGGTTGCCAAGGTATTTAGTCAATGCAAGGCTACCTGCATTATAAAAGGATCCCAAGTACGGCTTGCGAACGAGTTTCCCCGGTGTGGAATATAGAGACTCAATAATAACCTTCAACTCATTTACTGGAACAATATATCCAACATTCTGAGCACCACCGTGGTTGATACCATACGTATTGATACCAACAACTTCACCGTTAATGTTAATTGCTGGACCACCAGAGTTACCTGGGTTAATAGCAGCATCAATTTGAATCACATGGCGATTACCAAGATTTTCTCGACCACTCACAACACCCTTAGTACTCTTAAGTCCTTGTTGACCGAGTGGGAATCCAATAGCCAATACTTCATCAGCACGGTGAACCTTATCAGAATCACCCAATTTCAAGATTGGAATAGTATGGATAATATCCTTGATTTGTGCGATACCTTCAACGTCAATCTTCAATAACGCAAGATCGCGTTCATAACTAATTCCAACAATTTCTGCTCGAATTCGTTCTTTTCCTAACGCAGGAATTTGAATATAAATTGCTTTCGCTTGATCAACAACATGAGCATTAGTTATTAAGTAACCTTCAGCATTGATGAAAAAACCACTTCCTGAACACTCGCTTTGTATTGGCGCACGATATGGCTCCATCCAATGGAACTGTCCTACCTGAGAAAAGACTTGAACAACCGTGTTATTAATCTTCACCTGAACAGCAGACCATGGCTCATTAACACGACTGATAATAGACTCAATAATTTTTTCACTATCAGCATCTCTCATCACACAGTCTTGAGCCGGTGGGCATGCCTCTTCTTTTTCTACAAGAGCAGTAACCGCTTGAACTTGAGGTTCAAGATCTTTTTGTACAACATAAAGAGCTGAGCCTCCAAAAGCACAAGCTGTACCTAATAAAATCAACCAAAAAAACCGTGTTGCTTTCATAAATTATATCTTTCTATTTTTATATTTTTCGATCAATATGAGTTATTTGTTTAGTACAGGCTACTAGAATTTGATAGTTTTACAATCATAAGTTACCTCAGCATAGACAAAAAGAATCGACCTATCAGTTGCAAATTTATACATCTTTCGTATCCTTGAAGGAAAATAGGCTAACTTTTTACCCTTTTAAAGGCATTTATACCATGAGTAATCAATCAGTAAAACCATCATTAGAAACCATTGTAGCCCTCTGCAAGCGGCGCGGATTTGTGTATCCATCTGCAGAAATCTATGGTGGTGTTAACGGGGTATATGATTTTGGTCCACTCGGCTCGCTCATGAAACAACACATTAGAAAATTTTGGACCGATCATATCAGAAAAGAAACTGATAATATCGTTTTTCTTGAAGGACCGATACTAGCTCCAACGCCAGTATGGAAAGCTTCAGGACATTTAGAAAACTTTCATGACCCTATGGTTGATTGCCTTGAATGTAAAAAAAGATTCCGATCTGATGAACTTGATCTCGAAAAGCCTTGCCCAAGCTGTGGCAAGCACAACTGGACAGAAGCACGACAATTCAACCTGATGTTCAAGACAGCAATGGGTGCAATGGCCGATCAAACATCCGATGCATACTTACGCCCCGAAACAGCACAAGCCATTTTTATTAATTTTAAAAATGTTTACTCAACATCACGGGTTAAGATCCCTTTTGGAATTGCACAAATAGGAAAAGCATTCCGAAACGAAATCACCCCGAAACAATACTTGTTTAGAACGCGTGAGTTTGAGCAAATGGAAATTGAGTGGTTCTGTAAGGATGAAAATAGAAAAAAATTCTTCGAGTTCTGGCTTGAAGCACGACATAAGTTTTATCAGGAAATTGGCTTAAAAGATGAAAACTATCGCTTTGATGCACATAAGCCTGAAGATCTTTCCCACTACTCCAGTGCCACCACCGATGTGGAATACCATTTCCCATTTGGTTGGAAAGAACTGGAAGGTATCGCCGATCGTGGCAACTATGACCTAAGCCAACATACCAAACACTCTGGTAAAGACCTTGCAGTATTTGATGAAGAAACTAAGGAATCTTATATTCCAAGCGTGGTGGAATGTTCAGTTGGAGTGGATCGCCTCTTTCTTGCACTCATGTGTGACGCATATGCCGAAGAGGAAGTTGACGGAGAAACAAGAGTCTTATTAAAGCTCAACCCTGCAATTGCTCCTATAACCGCTGCAATTATTCCTTTATCAAAAAAATTATCCGAACCTGCCAAGAAAATTTATAATTCCTTGAAATTCAAGTTTTCAGTACAGTATGATGAATCTGGTTCTATTGGAAAACGGTATCGTCGACAAGATGAAATTGGAACACCTCTCTGCTTTACCTACGATTTTGAAAGTGAAGACGATAACATGGTAACAGTACGAGAACGGGATACTACAAAACAAACCCGTATTCCTATAGATTCAATTGAGGAATATATTGTGAACACATTAAAAAAGTCATAATATAAAAACTCTTATTATTAATGAATCGTATTGATAGAATATTTTTTTCTTAATGGAAGGCTCTAACCCTATGAAAAAAACATCCATGCATCATCCTGGAAAAATACTCGTTCTTTCTATTATTGCAACTATTGTTACAGGAACACTCTTACTGGCATTACCAGTAGCTAGACATGTACCCATGAGCTTTATGGATTTATTGTTTACTGCAACCAGTACAACCACCGTATGTGGTTTATTTACCGTTCCTATCGATAAGTTTACTACGTTTGGACATGTAATAATTTTCTTTCTCATGCAGATTGGTGGTCTGGGTCTCATAACAATGACCCTTTTTTTTATGTCACTTTTTACCAAGCTGGGACTTAAAACACAGCTCATAGCTGGCAAGCTTCTAGAAATCGAACGCATGACCGACATAAAAGATTTATTAATTTTCATTTGTGCTCTTTCTCTGATTGTAGAAACTATTGGAGCGTTCTGTGTATTCTTTACCATCAAAGAACAATACGATACGGTACCAGCAATTTTTCTTTCAATATTTCATTCGGTGTCAGCGTTTTGTAATGCAGGGATTACGCTCTTTCCTCACGGCATGCAAGGCTATAGCAACCACCCCGTATTCCTCATGGTCACCGCTATTCTGATTTTATTTGGTAGCCTTGGATTTGTACCGTGGTATGAAATTGTAAAATATCTAGGAATTGTAAAGTTCAAAGAAAGCCAAAGAAGCCTATCACTACACTCTAAGATTGTTCTTACTATTTCAGCAATATTTATTTTATTTGCAACCGGCCTTTTCTGGTTATTAGAAAGTCATAACACACTAGCAAACCAAGGTGTAGTACTATCAATCATTAATGCCTTCTTTAACGCGACCTCTATCCGTAGTACCGGATTTCTGTCAGTTCCGTTTGCAGAGCTACAAATGGCAACGGTGTTTATCATTATGATATTCTCATTTATTGGTTCCTCCTCAGGATCAACCGGTAGTGGTATTAAAACAACCACTTTCGCATTACTCCTCTTTACCGCAAAATCCTTACTCATGAGTAGGAAAGAAGTAGAAATCAAAGGAAGACGTATCCCCCATGAAACCGTCTATCGTGCCAGTGCAACCGTGTTCTTAGCGGTAGCTCTTATCATCTTTACCATCTTCCTTCTTTTAATTTCTGAACATAATTGGAGTTTTTTAGATATTGCATTTGAATCGATTGCAAGTTTTGCCAACCTGGGAATAACAACCGGCATTACTGCATTTCTTTCATTTTTTGGAAAAATTATGATCATGATTACCATGGTCGCAGGTCGAATTGGAACTCTGACATTAGCACTAGCTGTAGTCAGTATCCATGACAAGAAAAAAGATTATACCTATCCTGAAGGTAAAGTATTAATAAGTTAATAATATAGGATTAATAAAAGATGAAAATTTGTGTATTTGGTATTGGACGCTTTGGATCACAACTGGCCACCAAGCTTAGTGAAAATGGAATCGATGTTATGGCTATCGATAGCGATGAAAAAGCTATTGAAGAAATTAAAGATAAAGTTTCTCAAGCACTCATTATCCATTCAATAGAAGAACGCACCTTGCGCGAGCTTGGCATTGATGAAGTTAACACAGTAGTGATCGCCCTTGGACGACACTTTGCCGAGTCAGTACTTCTTACAAGACTGCTCAAGAAAAAACTCGAAATCCCAACGGTAATCGTTCGCTCGACCGGAGAAATGAGAGGCGAAGTACTTAGCCTGGTCGGTGCAGATAAAGTGGTTCTTCCCGAACTAGAAGCTGCTATTTTATTAGCTGACAACTTAAGCTCCTCATTCCCACACTTAACACGAGTTTGTCATGATTTTTGTACTGGACAAATGCTAGCGCCAGAAGATTTTGTTGACAAAACAATAGATGAGCTCATGCTCATTGAAACGTATAAAGTATGTCCGATCGGTATCAAGCGTGATGATAACATGTTACTACCCAAGCCTGACCTTAAAGTTCTGGATGGTGATATTATTTATTTTGCTGGTACTAGTGATGACCTCAATGAGTTAACAAAAGTGAAATAAAAATAAAAAAGGGATATTATGATTAAGAAATCATTATTGATTACTTCTCTTATAATCTCCACATTATGTAAGGCAGATAACCCAATGCCATTATTTATTAATTTCCCTCAATTGCAAAAATCTCTTCCTTATAAGTCATTAGGAATGCTGCCAACACCAATCACGAAACTTGAAAACCTTGGCTCCCATCTAAACCATCCTGACATATACATGAAACATGATGGATACACGGGAGCACAAACAAATGAAGGAATACCACTGTTTGGCGGCACTAAGGTTCGTAAGTTAGAATTTCTATTGGCCGATGCTGCAACAAACAATAACAGTGTCATAACTTTTGGTGGTGTTGGATCTAATCACGCAGCAGCGACCGCTGTTTATGCTCATCGACTTGGCATGAAATGTTTTACCGTTTTAACAGATCAACCAAACTCCAACATAGTACGCCGAAACTTATCTATCATGTACAAACATGATGCACACATGGTTCTACTTTCTGAAGCAATCTTACAGCACGTTATGAGTACCTTCTTGTTGTATCATGACGCTGATGGTAAAAAGTTTCCGTATGTCATCCCAATGGGCGGCTCTACACCCCTTGGAACAGTCGGACTTGTTAATGCTGCATTCGAATTAAAAGAACAAATCAATCAGGGACTCTTGCCAGAACCTGATGTTATCTATATCCCATTCGGAAGCATGGGCAGTACAGCGGGACTAGCACTTGGACTCAAGGCTGCCGGCCTCAAATCTCAAGTCGTAGCAGTCAGTGTTGTAAGTCCTGATAACTTCAACTACAAAAAACTCGAACAATTATTCACCAAAACCAATGAACTTTTACGCTCTAAGGATGAATCGTTTCCATTATGCAAGATGGATAATGTTACACTACGAACCGAATTCTTCTCAGGAACCTATGGTAAATTTTCAACAGCCGGCAACGATGCTATAACCTGTGCCTACGATCAAGAAGATCTCAACCTTGATGGTACCTATTCTGCTAATGCTATGGCCGCTCTTATCCATGATGCAAAAGCAGGATCAGTTGCCAACAAAAAGGTTCTCTTTTGGAATACCTTCTATGACGCCCCGGCTGATGCTCAATATTATTATTCTCCTCTAAAGCCTTGTTTTCATAAATACTTTGAAGACGATGTTCAAGAAACAGATCAACCTTAACTCTTGATTTTCAGACCCGCCATCCCCAATACTAAATAAGTTATTGATTAAGGGGGGTTTTATATGGAAAAAAAGTTATTATTATGTCTTTTTATCTTAGCTCAATTCATTAATGCAAAAACTACACACGATCTCGTATGTGTTAAAACAATCAACCCAACGATTAAAGAAGAACTCTGGTACGCAACAAAACACAATATCGCCCAAAAGGATATTTATGGTAAAGCCGCGTGTGCCTATCTCCAACCTGAAGTAGCACAGGCTTTGAGTAACGCACAAAAGGAACTTAACAAGCTAGGCCTAGGAATCAAAATATGGGACGCTTATCGTCCGTTTCCAGCACAGTGTAAACTCTTTGAAGCTGTTAGTGATCCTCAATACGTCAGTCGACCATCCAAGCAAGGGTTTTGTCCACACACACGAGGTGGCGCTGTTGATGCAACCCTCATTAATCTCAAGACCGGTAAAGAGCTAAAGATGCCAACCAAGTTCGATGACATGTCTCCACGAGCACACTCAAACAATATGGACCTTCCTGATCAAGCCATTAAAAACAGAACTCTGTTCCATAAGATTATGAAAAAACATGGCTTTAATAACTATAAAGGCGAATGGTGGCACTTCAATTATAAAAAAGTTCATGATTATCCCATCATGGATATAAACTTTGAAGATCTAAAAGGAGTTAAAAAATGAAATATTCTACAGTGATTGCAGTCGTGCTCTGCAGTTTTTTTATGACACCAACTTGCCATAGCAAAAGTAGCATCAAGGTAATAGAAAAAAAAGTTAACTGGGTAGAAGATATCGTCGATCAACCCATGTTTGCACGGTCCATCTGTGATGGTGAAAGTTATTAGAGCAAAAAAAAAGCACCCAGTTTTTCAACTAGGTGCTTAAAATGCTTTTTAAATCAATTAGATTGATTCAACACGGATCACTGTCAATGGTTGACGGTGGCCAGCTTTAACACGAGATTTCTTACGTCTTTTAAACTTAAAGACAGTAAGCTTTTTATCTTTATCGTGCTTAACAATTTTTGCCTTGATAGTAGAACCTTCAACATATGGTTGCCCAATTTGAACATTGCTATCATCAAGTTTTTTAAATAAAACTTCTTTAAATTCAACCGTATCACCAGCTTCACCTTCAAGCTTCTCAATTGCTATTGTTTTTCCTTCAACAGCTTGATATTGCTTTCCGCCTGTTTCAAAGATAGCGTACTTATCAAAAGTCGCTAATTCAGGAGCTTCAACGTTCTTTTCTACTACTTCTTCTGTTGTCTTTACTGTTTCTGTATTCTCAGCCATGGACTCAAACCTTTAATTTTTACATATAACTATAGAGGGAATTATTACTTATTGTAGCATATTATGACAATCTGTCCAGCCAAATCACTTCAACTCCCAGAGGAAATCAAACGCTTTCTTAGGTGAAAGATCATCATAATTCACGGAATCTAACAAAGCAAGCCGCTTTCGAGCCTGATCCAGCTCTGATTCAAGCTGCATAATCTTATCAATATCGGCACTCTGAACACCAATCGAAGCTTTTTCTTGCTTATCAAGCTGATCAAGGACCACCTTAGCTCGCTCAATCAAGCTCTCAGGTAACCCAGCCAGTTTGGCCACATCCAATCCAAAGCTACCATCTGCTATACCACGCACCATCTGGTGCAGAAATACAATCCCCTGAGCTGTACGCTGACTAGTTGCATGATAACACACAATACCTTTAAATTCTTCTGCCAAAAGGGTCAATTCATGATAATGAGTAGCAAACAAGCAGCGCGCATTCAAACGCTTATAGATGTACTCCACAACTGCATGGGCTATTGCCAGCCCATCAAACGTGCTCGTACCGCGACCAACCTCGTCCAGGATGACCAAGCTGTTTTGAGTCGCTCGGTTACAAATAGAGGCCGTTTCCTCCATCTCAACCAAGAATGTACTCTTTCCATCAGTCAAATTGTCTGAAGCGCCAATACGGGTGAATAATTTGTCCAAGAATGGAAGCTGAGCAGATTTAGCAGGTATAAATGAACCTAGCTGCGCCATAACACACATTAAGGCAACCTGACGCAAATACGTGGACTTACCGCCCATATTTGGACCAGTGATAATCCATAATTGTTCATCATCTGTCAGTTGGGTATCATTAGGGACAAAGCCGGTTTTCATACTATGGGAAACCAACGGATGCTTACCCTGTGTGATAATAATATCCTGGGAACTATGCATGGTTGGCCGAACATAGCCACGATCATAGGATACTTGTGCCAAGCTGGCCAAAGCATCCAAGTGCGCCAATGAAAATGCTGTTTTACGGAGCTGTGTTATATATTCGGCAACGTCCTGCTTAACCCGTTCATACACCATCTGTTCAACTTGCTGAACCTCACGCTTGGCCTTGTATAAATCAGCCTCAAGGCTTTTTAATTCTGTTGTAGTAAAACGAACCTTACCGACCAGCGTTTGTGTTTGAATAAAGTAATCAGGGACCAAGGAAAGATTCGGCTTAGTAACCTCGATATAGTATCCTTGAACTTGATTATACCGAATTTTTAACGAGTTGATCTTCGATTGCGATTGCTCTTTTTTCTCCAACTCTAATATCTTGTCGTTACCGTGCATCAATAAATCTCGTAGCTGATCAAGCTGCTGATCAAAGCCCTTCTTAATCAACCATTCATGTGAGCGATCATCATTAATCGATGCTACTAATAATTGATGCAAGGTATGATACTCACCCAAGCGATCACAAAGTTTTTTCATTAATGGCAGTTCAACACTTGATAAAATTGTTTTGATTGCAGGAAGCACTTCTAGTACGCGCATCAACATAACATAATCATGCTGTTGCCCCCGCAACAATGCCATCCTTCCTATCACCCGTTCTAAGTCAGAGATAGATTCAAACTGCTCTTTGAGCTGTTGTAACGTTGCAATATTATGTACAAAATACTCTACACAATCATGACGGTTTTTAATGAGCCCTTCGGTACGCAATGGCCTTAACACCCACTGCTTAATAACACGGGAACCCATTGGCGTCATCGCTTCATCTAACAATGCAAACAGAGAGTTCTCAACTGAACCCTGTAAGTTTTGTGTCAGCTCTAAATTTCTTTGGGTCGCGCTATCCATAACCAAGTATTGTTCTGGGCGATACCATTGTATTTGTTGGAATAGTTTTAACGCATTGGGTTGGTTAAATGATAGATAAGAATACAGTTGGAACAATGCTCCGTATGCAGACTTATTCATAGTAATTTTTTTGCGCTGCTCTTCAACAAATTGCTCGGAAAGCCATTGCTCAAATTCATTAAAATCTTCTGAATTTTTAACTAGCGAAATAGAAACACCCAACCGTAAAAACAGTTGCTGAAACTTGTTGTTTTTATTATCTGCAAGCAATATTTCTGCCGGACTCAAGCGAACCACTTCCTCTTCCAAGAATCGCTCCTGTTCAGGCTCAAAAACAGTAACCAAAAGTTGTCCTGATAATAAATCAGATGAAATCAAGATCAGGTCTTGTGAATCTTTATGGGAAAAAAATGAGGATAAATATGCAGAGGATTTATCTGGCAATAACCGTGAATCTGTTAAGGTTCCTGGTGTTAATACTTGGGTCACTCCACGCTTAACAATACTGCCAGGCTTAGGCGGTTCAAGCTGATCGCAAATAGCTATGCGAAAGCCACCGTTTACTAATTTAATTAAGTAGTGCTCTAAAGCATGAAGAGGAACGCCGCACAAGGCAATAGGTTCGCCGTTATGGGTCCCTCGCTTAGTAAGAGCAATGCCAAGAAAAGCAGCAGCTCTCTTGGCATCGTCAAAAAACAGTTCATAAAAATCACCTACCTGAAACAATAATAATGTATCAGCGTATTGATCTCGTATTTCAAAATATTGTTGCATCAAAGGCGTCAATCCAGACTTGCCCTTTTTTGTGTCACTCATGTATTCAAACTCGCGATTAGTCTAAAGCCTTTTCTAGCTCATTTATTGATAAATCCATCATATTTTTACATTGTACCACGCAATTTTGAATAGTACTATATAAACGATCATATGATCTATTATCAAGACAATCTTGAATAACATGCGAAGCTGCCTCTACTTCACGAATCATGATATTTTTAAAGTTAGCAAGCTGACGAGCAATTAATAAGTCGCCCTGCTTAACAGTATCAATATCTTTTTGGAAGCAAGCACACGTGTATGCCATTGCTTCAACAAACAAATTCCAATTCAATTGTAACAATTGAAACTCTTTTCCTTGTTCTTCAGTATCTGACTCAAGGAACGACTTACGCATTTCTACATATCGCTTGATTGCAATTAACTCTTTTAAGGCCTCACCACTTACTTCACCATCATTAATTTTATAACTCTCGTTAATGCCAGGATAAACAGCAATTGATAAATAGTCAGGAGACTTGAGCGCCATTGAATCAAAGTCCAATGCTGCAGCGTGAAGCTTAAGCTTATGCCCAATCAGAAACGCTTTAGTATGATCTAAGCACCATGACATATCTCTGCTCTCAAAGATGCCACCACACTTTAACAGGCTAAAATCAGCACCCTTTTTAAGCCCTTCTTTCAGTAACTCGATTGCTGCAAAGGAGCTTAATGCTGCTACGCTCCATTTAGTCCAGCCCCATACAGAGCCACCAAAATTCTTAATTTTTTTCAACATTCCTAGTTGAATTTCATCCATACTTTCTGCATTGTTTTGAGCAGCTTGTGCAATAGCAAACACCACACCCTTAGAAAGCTTCTCTCCCTCAGGCAATTGTACCAGCATTGGTACCTTTTGATTTTCACCAACCTGCAACCATGCTGAGAAACTAATAGGGTCAGCTTCAAATAGTCGACCACACATATAAGCAGCAGCAGCCGTTGCACCAGTAACAAGTAAGCCTTGAACAACCCGTCTTTTAATTTTATTAGCAACCAATTCTCGATCAAAGTATACCATTCCTTGTGCTAATAAATCTTCAGATAACATTTTAACTTCTATTACCTCTTGTTCTTCTTGTACAATCTCTTCCACAACAGGATTTTCCATTGCATAAAGTTGTGATCCACACAAAGACAAGCAGAACATCGGGATTAAAAATAGTCTCGAAATAGTTTTAGCATTCATGATAATTTTTCCTCACATTTAAAGTTTTATGCCTTTGAAGACAGTTCTATTGTAATTGGTCCATCATTGACCAATGAAACCTGCATATCAGCTCCAAAAACCCCCTCCTGGATTTTTGGATATTGAGTCTTAAGCCTAGCCAAAAACTCATTATATAGCACTTCGGCCTGATCTGGCGCCATTGCCTTAGCAAACGAAGGTCTGTTCCCCTTGTTGCAATCAGCATACAGGGTAAACTGAGATACTATTAAAATTTCATAACCACAGTCTACCACATTTTGTTCCATGGAGCGAAAGCCCTCAGGGAAAACTCTAAGTTTTAGTATTTTCTTGATCAAATAGTCACATTCAGTCTCACTATCGCCAGGTTTTAGGCCTATAAAAACCAATAAACCCTTTTGGATCTCTCCTACAATAGCATTATCAACGCTGACAGACGCGTTATTGACCCGCTGAATCAGTAGTTTCATCGTAAGAACCTATATAATAATTAGCTCAAATACTCTTTTAAGTATTGACCCGTAAACCCACGCTGGGACTTAACAACCTCTTCGGGGGTTCCTGCAACGACAATTTCGCCGCCATACTCACCACCTTCAGGGCCAAGGTCAATCAGATAATCTACCGTCTTTAAGACATCTAAGTTGTGCTCAATAACGATCATAGAATTACCCTTCTCTATAAGAGTATTTAGTACTTTAAGCAATTTATCAATATCATGGTTGTGTAAACCTGTTGTCGGCTCATCTAATACATAAAGAGTTCCTGAACCACGCTTGGCAAGCTCTTTAACCAGCTTGATTCGCTGCGCTTCACCACCGGATAGCGTCGTCGATGCTTGACCCAATGCAAGATAGTCTAAACCAACATCACATAGTAATTGTAGCCGCTTATGAATGGTACGATGTGCACTAAAAAATTCCAGTGCTTCGTATGCAGTCATCTCAAGAATTTCTGCAATATTTTTGCCTTTAAATTTAATTTCTAATGTTTTGGCATTATAGCGCTTCCCTTTACATGCCTTACATTGTGTTATCACGTCAGCCAAGAACTGCATTGATACTTTTATTGTTCCATCACCGGAACATTCAAAACAACGACCATCCTTAACATTGAAACTAAACCGTCCAAGCTTATAACCACGCAGGTTACTTTCAGGCAAACTTGCAAACAATGCTCGAATCTCATCAAAAACTCCCAGATAAGTCGCCGGATTAGATCGAGAGGTCCTGCCAATTGGAGTCTGATCAATCACAACCATATTTTCAACAGATTGTGCACCCTGTAGGTAAGTGTTTTTCGAACGCCCTTCATAGCGATCACGACCTGAGTATGGACGTGTAAATTCTTTTTGTATTGTTGGAACCAGTTCTTCAAAAACCAAGCTGCTTTTACCTGATCCAGAAACTCCTGAAACTCCACACATAACCCCGAGTGGAATTTCTACTGAAACATTCTTCAGGTTGTTCTTTGTTGCATTATTTAATGTCATAAAGGCTATTGGTTTACGACGAACTTTTGGAAGAACAATCTCTTTTTTGCCACTCAAGTATGAGCCGGTTAAGGAGTTTTTGTTTTTCTTGAGTTGAACAGGCGTACCTGCTGCTGTAACAGTACCACCAAGTACCCCAGCTTCAGGACCCATATCAATAACATAATCAGCCTGCTTAATAGTATCCATATCATGCTCAACGACAAGAACCGTATTTCCTTGATCTCGTAACGCCTTAAGTGTTTCTATCAAGCGATCATTATCCCGTTGGTGTAAGCCAATACTAGGTTCATCAAGAATGTACAATACTCCAGATAATGCTGACCCAATTTGAGTCGCTAATCGAATTCGTTGCCCTTCACCACCAGAAAGCGTTCGCGCTGTTCGATTCAAGGTAAGATAAGATAAACCAACATCATTTAAGAACGTCAATCTACGACGAATCTCTTGGATAACACTTTCAGCGATCTCTTGTGAAGCTGAATCTAACTTCAAACCAGTAAAGAATTGTAACGCTTTTTCAATGGACATCTCTCCAATTTTATAAATCGTTTCTCCACCTATAATTACCGCTAAAGCATGTTTATTAAGTCGCTGCCCCTCACAGATGTCACATACTGACTGTTTTGCATACTTGTTGCTAAAAAAGTCTGGATATTGAGACTTCCAATGATCCTTGTCACCCGCTTTCCACGGCCATTCATGAACAAAGCCAAGACCGGAGCAAAGCTTACATGCACCCACTGGTGAGTTAAATGAAAACATCCGTGGTTCTAGTTCTGGAAATGATTGCATACACTTAACACACATGCGGTGAGAGGAATATAACTGAGAAGTTTCTTCGGTGATAATTTTACAGGTTCCATTCGTGATACTAAAAGCTTTTTCGATAGCCTCGGTCACACGTACTTTTTCATCTTCCGACACTTTAATCGCATCGATTAATACATCAATAGTGTGCTTATGTGTCTTTTTAAGCTTAAGATCTTTAATTTCCTGCTCAGACTTAAACTTATAATCCTTACCATCAATCCTAAACCTATAATGCCCTGCCAAAAAGAGCTGGTGTAAGTGGTGGAAAAATTCACCCTTCTTTTCATTCGCAATCGGTGAAGCAATAGTCACCATCTTGCCCTTAAAGCTATCATGCAATAAGTATGCAATCTTTTCTGGTGACTCCTGGCTAATAGTATGCCCACAATCTGGACAGTGTGGCTTACCAACACGGGCAAACAACACCCGTAAGTAATCATATATTTCTGTAATAGTACCAACAGTAGATCGCGGATTAGCACCCACAGTCTTTTGCTCAATAGCTACAGACGGGCATAACCCCTCAATAGAATCAACATCAGGTTTTCTCGCTATTCCTAGGAACTGTCGAGCATAGGATGATAGCGACTCCATGTACCGCCGCTTTCCTTCAGTAAAGAGAATATCAAGAGCCAAAGAACTCTTTCCCGAACCAGAAGGCCCTGTTATAACTGTTAGTTTATCCTTGGGAATCTCTACTGCAACATTTTTTAAGTTGTGTTCGCGCGCCCCAATAACGCGTATCATTCTGCCTTTTTGCACATTTTTCATAGAATAAGAACCACCATTAATTTCATGTAAAATATTTCTATTATTATATCACAATTTGGACTATTGCAAAGTTATGCACATAATCTTTGATTTTTCCTATAATAAGCCATATACTTTTAATTGTAATTAAATTACTATGGTGGGTGTAGCTCAGTTGGTAGAGCATCAGATTGTGGCTCTGGGGGCCGAGGGTTCGAATCCCTCCACTCACCCCAGTTTTGAAAAATTTTTGTCGGGATGTGGCGCAATTGGTAGCGCACTCGCTTTGGGAGCGAGGGGCTGTGAGTTCGAGTCTCGCCATCCCGACCATTTTTTTTCCTTCTTTTTCTTTCTTTAATTTAATATTAATTTCCACTACACTTCTTATGTATTATAAAAAAGCATACGGAGTAGTAATTGTGATAATCAGTGCCAGAGTGCATTCTCGAACAACATGGCCCAATACCCTGATAACCTTGATAATATCCCTGGTTGGCCTGCTGTTTATCTTCAGCTCAACCCAAAATACCACCCTGTATTACTCAATTTTCTTTAAAAAACAGGTCTTTGGTCTTATATCCGGGTTCGTTATCTACTGTTTCTTCTACTTTCGGAACTATTATTCCTTGTGCCGACTCGGATACTTTGTCTACTTTGCCACCCTAGGACTCCTGCTTTTCACTATCGTTAAAGGCTCAATGGGAATGGGTGCTCAACGATGGATCAACCTAGGCCTCTTTAAGTTTCAACCATCAGAACTGGCCAAACTTTTCCTTCCCGCATTTATCACCTATTATCTCTATACAGAAGAAGAAAGCGGACGTTTCAAATTCTCATACTTTTGGACAATCCTGCTTATTTTGGGATTTAGCTTCTTATTAGTACTCAAACAACCTGATCTTGGCACAGCGGTCATTATTGCCCTTTCAGGAGCTATCATGCTCTGGATTGCAGGCATTGGTAGAAAATTTTTTGTACTCACAGCATTACTGATTGGTATTAGTGCACCCCTGTTATATAGCAACTTGAAGCCATATCAACGAAAACGCATAGATGTATTCTTAGGGGCTGGTGACGCAAAAAAAGAACGGTATCAGATCGAACAGTCAATGATCGCCATCGGTTCGGGGGGATTATTTGGAAAAGGGCTGTTTAAAGGAACACAAACACAGCTCGCATTCCTGCCTGAAAGCAGGACTGATTTCATATTTTCTGTACTGTGTGAGGAATGGGGTCTTGTGGGAGCGCTCCTGATCCTTACGCTTTACGCCATACTCGTCCTACGACTCCTCATAGGAATTATGGTTCTTACCTCATTCTTTGCTCAACTGTTGGCAATTGGGCTACTTGCACCGATCATGCTCGCTATTGTTATCAATACCGGAATGGTAACAGGCATCCTACCAATCGTTGGAATACCTTTACCTCTCATGAGCTATGGACTATCACACACATGGATTACACTTGCTAGCTTAGGATGGATAAATGGAATTATCTCTCAACAACAACCAGACTCCCATTCTTTCTAACTACTGACTAGATTTATCCATCTCAGCAAGCTTTTCCAGTGCTTGATCGCGTACCACTTCATTACCATGGTCTACTACAAACTGGAAATGTTGACGCGCTAGCAACAGACCTTCCTCAGGGTTCTCACTAACCAACTGCCCCGTCCAAAGCATTTCACCTAGGATGAGTCGTGCTTGATCTCTCGCCGATGGACTATCCTGTTGATCCGCTGCCTGATTAAAATATTTATGCGCTAGCAACAGACCTTCCTCAGGGTTCTCACTAACCAACTGCCCCGTCCAATACATTTCACCAAGAAGAACTAATCCTGTAGCGGACAACTTTTTACTACCTTGGTATACTAATTGTTCACAATATCGACGAACTCTATCATAATCTTCTGAACGCTTACTTCCCAATTTACCACTTAAAAGATCTACAGATACACCTAAAAGTGCCTCATACCCTCCTTCAGGAACAACCTCATCCAATGGCAACCTCTCGAGAGGAGTTTTCATATCCTTAATAAGCAAAGGGTATAAAAAACGTCGCTCTAGTGGCAACCGATTGAGAGGGTGTTCTGTTCGGTTTACTCCCCCATACATATGAGCACGAAGACTGGATGCCTCTAAATAATGATGTGCTGGAGTATTGGTCATCGGATCAACAGTCAAAACTTCTACAACATCAATTCCATATGGATTAGACTTTTTATTCGCAAGCATTTGAGTAAATGTTTGCAGAGAAATACCTTCTTCTTGATCTAGATCCAAAAATCTATTAGTACCAGGAATTCTAAGCTTATGACCTTCAACTTTCGTGACCTTTTGTTTTTTCTTTTGTTTCTTTACAGAGCAAGAGCCCACTCTTTTAGAGCTTCTCAACTGCATTCCCTGTAAACCCGATGCCATAATCAAACTTATATATAAAATAATTTTCTTGTTCATGATCATTCCTATTCTTGAACCACCGATAACATATTCAGGTGGAAATTGTTTTTATAGCTCAGCGACTACAAATAAAACTAACACGATTTATTTTATAACTCAAAAACGACTCTCCGCTATTTGCTGTTTTTAAAATCTATTTGTGCATTGACACCAAAACCCCTATTACATAGACTTAACTCAACATTATTTCATTACACACAATAGGAGATTCAAGTGCACAAAAAATTACTACTACTATTTTGTATAAGTTCATCACTGACATTAAACAGTTTTGGGCGTTTTTCTACATTGCTACTACGGACGGTAAGATCCTGTTCAACAAAAACCTCAAACAAGGTACTTCCCAAAGAACCTCTTCGTGAAAAAGAGGTAAAAATAAAAGGACTCGCCCAAAGAATTCGTCAGGCAAATAAAGCATTTATATACAGCCACAATTCCGATAGTGCCCTGGGCAATTATCTTTATCTTCGTCGACTTAATAAAGAAATGTTCGAACTAAAATATCTTAAAAAAGAAAAAGAAGTCGTTACGAAAACCACTCCTAAAAAAGCCTCTCCTACTTATCCAAAAGCAGAAATAGGCGAGTATTATGAATAAATTATTATTTGTACTCATCATCGGCAGTATTGTCTCCTCTGTATCTGCAAAGACTTGCTCCGAGCAAGCCAAAGAAGTGTTAAGGAAAAGACTCGAACAATATACACCATCAGAACGCTTATTATTTCAATTGCACTTTATAAACGAAATGTGTGAGAAGAGCAAGCCGGATCCAGAACAGCTCTGCCCTTTTCCATGCACAAACGAAGAATTTGATGCGTTTGAAAAAAAAGAAGAAGAAAAAAAGGAAGCTTATGCCAAATGCCAAGAACTACGTGAACTTCTTGGTAAGTGTATATCCCTATACTCTATTGATCATGATGGTGGCGATCCAACCTGTGCATTAGCCCTACTTCGACTTTTAGAGTCTGCAGATAATCGTAAGCTAGTAGACGATGGAACTAAGGATCTTGAAGAGTCACTTGCTTCATAATATAACTCTTTATTAATTACTCAAGAACCATCAATAGCAACATTGGTGGTTCTTTTATTTTTGGGCTATACTACCCAATAAACCCTTTGTATAGCGAAAAAATCGATATGAATGAAGATAACGAAATATACTTTCTCAACCAACAGGAATCTGAAGAAGAGCAACAGTTAGACTTTGCACCAAAGACCTTTGATGAGTATCTAGGACAGCCGAAGCTCAAAGAAAAACTAGATATCTATACAACGGCTGCCAAACAACGAAATGAGCCTTTAGATCATTTATTACTCTTTGGCCCTCCGGGGCTCGGCAAGACGACATTGGCACAGATCATGGCCAATGTTATGGGAGTAGGAATTAAAATCTGTAGTGGCCCAATGTTAGAACGCACCGGTGACCTGGTAGCAATTCTGTCTGGACTTCAACCCAAGGATATTCTCTTTATCGATGAGATTCATCGGATGCCTGCTAACATTGAAGAAGTACTGTATGCCGCCATGGAACAGTTCCGAGTCGATGTTATTATCGGTCAAGGCGCCGGAGCACAAACGGTTAACCTCCCAATCAATCAGTTCACACTCATAGGCGCTACTACCAAGTCTGGAATGCTATCTGGACCATTACGCAGCCGCTTTGGCATAACCGAGCGATTAGACTTTTATGAAGATGAAGAACTTGCAGACATTATCTTACAATCAGCTCAGTTTTTAAATATCGATATAGATAAAAAATCAGCCATCTTGATTGGATCTTGTGCCCGTGGAACCCCGCGTATCGCCAAAAAAATATTACGCCGTATTCGAGACTTTGCGCAAGTCAACAATAAAAACGTTGCTGATCTTAAACTCGTCAAAGAATCTCTTCGGTTCTTAGGCATTGATGATGACGGCCTTGGAATAGTTGATAATTTAATCTTGAGTAAAATTATTAGCAATTTCAATGGTGGACCCGTCGGTCTAGACACCTTAGCATCACTCATCGGTGAAGATGCTGATACCATTGAAACCGTATACGAGCCGTTCTTACTTCGGAAAGGCTTGCTTGAAAAAACACCTCGAGGACGACAAATCGCCTATCAAGCATTGCCACACCTCAAAAGTAAGTATCAAGGCCAAAAAACCCTCCTCAAGTAACGTTTTTTCTAATTTTCAAAGCAGCCCTTATAGTCGACAGCAAGACAGAAACGAGATACACTAAAGAAAAAACAAACCTTAAAACATTGTAAGGATTGATTATGGCAGGACATAGTAAATGGGCCAATATCAAGCATAGAAAAGCATCTCAAGACTCCAAGCGTGGTAAAATTTTTACAAAATTAATTAAAGAAATTACTGTAGCAGCACGTGCTGGCGGTGGTGAGCCGGACCACAATCCACGTTTACGACTCCTTTTGGACAAGGCCCGACATGTTAATATGCCGTCTGATAATACCACTCGCGCTATTAAAAAGGGTACAGGCGAATTGCCTGGAGTTCATTATGAAGCTCATATGTATGAAGGTTATGGACCAGCTGGATCAGCTGTGTTGGTTGAAGTGTTAACCGACAATAAAAACCGTGCAGTTGCTGATTTAAGAAAAACATTCTCTCGCCGTGGTGGCAACCTTGGAGAAGCTGGCTCAGTGAGCTGGATGTTTAACCATGAAGGTGTTATCCGTGTTAAACCTGAAGGACTCAGCGAAGACGATCTTTTGGAAGCGCTCATCGACTTTGATGTAGAAGACATTTCTGTACATGATGACCTTGCAACCATACTCTGTGATAAAAAACAGATTGAAACAGTTAGAAAAATCCTTGTTGATAAGGGACTTACCGTTGAAAGCGCTGAGCTTGAATGGGTAGCAAAAGACCCCGTAGAACTTGACGAGAAAAATGCTACCAAAGTATTTGATTTTCTAGAAGCTATTGAAGACATGGAAGACGTTCAAAACGTATATAGTAATGCAGGATAATTTATGATCCAAAGTATGACTGGTTTTTCAACAAAAACCATCAGTATCCCAACAAGCAACGAGCCTGTTAACGTCAACATGCTTTTAAAATCACTCAACACCCGATTCTTTGAAGCATCGTGCCGATTGCCACACATCTTTGCGGCCTATGAAACAGAGTTAATTAAACTGTTTAAAAAGCGACTCAAGCGTGGTCAAATCTATTTCACACTTCATTTGAGTGACCCTCAATGCTTTAAAACAAACATAACCGCCTCCGTAACAACACTGGAAGGCTATCTCAATGCAATCAACCAGATAAAAGACAAACATAGCATTTCTGGTGAAATTGGCATTGAAAGTCTTTTTAAAATACCACACCTATTTGTGTCTCAAGATGCTGAAATTCCTGAAGAAGTGAAAAAGGCTTTGTTTGATGCAGCCGAAGAATTAATTGATGCAATGATAGCGTCCCGCCTTGCTGAAGGTGAACAAATCAAAGCTGATATTCAAGCACGAATCGACCATATGGCCGAAGAAGTGGTTACCCTGGAAATTGGTTATAAAAAAAGCTTCGCACTTAAACAGGCTGAAATTCAAGATAAACTTGATGACATTAGATCTAAAACCAGTGAAGATTTTGCCGACAACCAACGTGCGCTACTGTATCATGCATTAGACAAGATGGACCTTCATGAAGAGATCACTCGATTTAAAGGACACTTGGAACAAATTGGAATTATTTTAAGTAGTGATGCTGCAGAAAAAGGTAAACAATTTGATTTTACCTTGCAAGAACTTGCTCGAGAAGCTAATACGATTGCATCAAAGTGCTCAAGTGCTCAAATTAGTAACCATGCAATCACATTAAAAGTAGAAATAGAAAAATGTCGGGAACAAATCCAAAACGTGGTTTAGACTCACTCCCGAACAAATCAATCAGTGCTTAGGCTTTAGGTGCCGCAGCAGCTGGAGCTGGCACAGCTTGTGCTTGTGGAGCTGCAGCAACAGGCGCCTTGCCTTTGTATTTCCAACTATAAACACAGAACGCAATAATAATTACGACTACAAAGAAAATAAACCAACCAAAACCTCTGTTCATTACATACTCCTACTAAAAATAAAAATACAAACCCCCTTCTTTCTACCGCGAAATAAACAACAACGCAACAGGCTATCGTTATTGTTTATAAAAAAACACAGGTTTAAACCCAATATAAATTAAATTCTATTGAATTATATAAATCTAATAGTTTATATTTAACCATAGAATTAAAATAAGACACATTTTATACGTTAATTACAGGGGGTTTTTCGTATGACCAAAAAATTTATTTTTGTATTGGCACTTAGTATCCTATCCATTAGTCCACTACATAGTGAAAAAGGAAAAGCCGCAGGTGTGACTGGAGATGCAGTTTTAGAATACCAATGTAATGCTATCGATCTGTCGACTCGCAAGCATCTAGAAAATGAACAAGCACGCTTAGGCCATGCTCACCATATCCCAAATCATAGCATGTCACCTCATGCATACTATGCTCACCTGGTTAGGTTGCATATAATCGATAGAATACCATCAGCAGAAGACCAAAAAAAATCTCCACCTCCAACATCATCAGAAGCTAACACAATCATCACCTGTCTCCAACAGCTAGAAGAACAACATCATGCCAATAAGATAGAGTTAAAGGTGCTTAACTTAATGCATAAAAAGGTACAAACATTAGATAAATCCAAAGCTAAAAAGTTTATAAAAGAATTACAAAAACTTGTAACTAAAACACTCGAAAAAGCAAGTACAGCAGGTCAATAATATTATCAAGGGCTTATCGAACTAAGGGTACTTAACTTAGTACGCCACAACAATCCCAACTTGACATCATCCGAAGCTGAAACCATAATTGAACATCTCAAAGCTAAAAAAATACAAAAAGACGTCCGAGAGTTGGGTGAAACCATGAGTTCCAAACGTGAAATCTTAGATGCCCTTGAATTTTCCAGAAGTATAGAACGCACAGCACAGGTTGACAAAGTATACAACTTAGGGCTTCAATCAGTAATTGAGATGGGACGCGATATTAATGAAGGTGTAGAGCATTTAGCTCAACAACTAATTAAACTTAAGGACCTATCAAAACAACTGACTATTTAAAATAGGCACACTATGTATCGATTATTTTTGATCTCTTGCTCGTTATTGGTACTCAATACCTACAGTGAGAATATTTTGATTTCAGCAATTACCAATATCGAAACTAGCATGCAAACAACACAACAAAAAATAAAAGGTAGTCAAGGTCAAATTGATACAATAATAGCTGATATGGTTACCACAAAACAGGAAGTTGCCCGTAAACGTGGCAGCTTCCGTGTACACAGCCGGCACTCAATTCATGATAAACCAACCAATAAAGTAATCATAGATGATACAAACATTGAAAAACATCAAGCGCGATTATCGCTAGAAAGGCTTACTCTAGCTAAATTAGAAAAATGTCTTTTTTTATTACAGGCTCAAAAAAACATCATTTGTGAAGTTCAGTCTTCTCCGGCCTTTAGTGACCTCAGCAATAAAAAATGCACTAAACTGTTACACTCTTTAAATCACCCCTTATCTCCACTATTACATGGCTATGCCGAAACCTTACAAGCGCAAGCAGACGTAGATAAGGTTCCGAAAATATTACAATCAATTCCTAGGCTCTCTCAAACAGCATATGAAAAATTTTACGTAGAATATTACTTTAATCCAATGCACAGGCTTCAGCAAGAACGTCGTAGTGGAGAAGTGGAAATACTTAATAAATTATTAAGTATACGATAGTTTCCTTTGCAGACATCACAAAACAACCTATACTTAGGCCTATCAACATACTTGTCAATCACCTTAGCTGGAGTTTTTATGTCACCACACAATCTTCCCAAACAAGTTACAGTATTAAATAAAAAAATCATAAACTGCCTATTATTCATCGCCTTTATCGCGACAGTCACAAACGTCCATGCATGGGGAGAAGAAGAGAAAGCATGGGAAGAAGAAGAGAAAACCTTCAGTAAAAAACTAGAACGAAATTTAGATAAAATGCGTTCTGAACCGCAATATTCAATGCCCATCCAAACCCTCACTTCTCGCATAGCCCATCTAAAAGAAAGCATAGAGGCAAACTCACTAGCACTCAAAGAGGCTTCTATGGCCCTAGATAAGGTCTCCGATAAAAACATGTCATCAAAACCTTATCGAACAGCTTTATATACAAAAGGTGCTGCCTATAATCGGTTGCACCGTTCTGTTCGACACAGGGCTATCATGCTTGCCCAGCTGGAAGTGTTAAACATACTTCCTTCTATGATAAAACCAACTACTTCTGAAAAAAATACAATCTTAATCCTCCATCATGTTTATAGCAGCCCTAAAGCCCTTGTCCGCTTAGCACTTCATTTGGAACCATATCAAACAGGACTCGACGATCCCGTAAAGCTTCTTGAAACCAGCGATTCTAAAGCAAAGAAAAGAGCTAAGCAAGAACCAAGCACCCCAGATGAATTCCATAGACAAGATAAAAAGCTGTTACAAGGCGTTATAAGTAACCTGGTAAACCAAAAATACGATCTATTTTGCGTGTAATAAAAAATTAACGTAGACTTATAACAAGTGTCACATTCACCTCTATTGCTGGATTTAAGGGCTCATGTCGCAACATTTTACACATTTGCATTTACATACAGAATTTTCATTGCTTGATGGTGCAATCAAACTAGATCAGTTGATCCAGTTTGGAAAAAACAATAACGCACAATCACTAGCTATTACTGATCACGGTAATATTTTTGGTGCAGTAAAGTTCTTCCAAAAATGTAAGAAAGCTGGAATTAAGCCTATCTTAGGAATGGAAGCATATACCACTCCGGATGTATCGATCAAGAATGCTGAAAAAAAATATCACCACATGATCATCCTGGTACAAAATGAAATCGGCTATCGTAACTTGTGTAAACTTATTTCCTTTTCGTTTAAGGAGGGTTTTTACTTTAAACCACGTATCGACTATGCCACTTTAGAAAAATATAACGAAGGACTCATTGTCACTTCTGGCTGCCTGGGTGGACACATTCCACAACTATTATTAAACGATCGCAAAGAAGAAGCTCTCAAGCAGGTTGACTGGTTTTTAAAAGTGTTTGGACCAGAACGATTCTACTTTGAGGTCCAACCTGAAGACCAAGAGGAACAAAAAGTCGTTAACGACCTCCTCTTTGAAATCGGTAAAGAAAAAGGCGTTCAAGTGGTAGCTACTGGCGATTGCCACTACGCTTCCCTCGATGATAAAAAAGCCCACGATGTCATGCTATGCATTCAAACACACCATAAAATAACGGACCCTAAACGATTCTCATTTGGTAAGTGTGAACCGTGGATGAGAAATGCTGAGCAAATGCTTGAATGCTTTCCAAACAACCCTGAAGCTATCTGGAATTCAGGTAAAATAGCTGATATGTGCAACTTTGACTTTCAAACTGATAAGCTTTTCTTTCCTGTATTTGAAATTCCAAAAGAACACAGTCAAGAAACGTTCTTTAAAGAACTGTGCTTTAAAGGCTTAGAAAAACTCATTGAACGTGGCGCTGTTGATCCAGAAGACAAAGATAAATATGTCGATCGCCTCAATATTGAAATTGATTTGATCACTTCCATGGGATTCATTGGTTACTTTTTAGTAGTAAGTGATTTTATCATGTGGGCACGAGCGAATGGTATCCCTGTTGGCCCCGGTCGTGGTTCTGCAGCAGGATCACTCATTGCGTGGACATTAGAAATAACAAATATTGATCCACTGCGATACAATCTCCTGTTTGAAAGATTCTTAAACCCTGAACGTGTGTCTATGCCTGATATCGATATTGATTTTTGTATTCAAGGCCGGGACACAGTCATTCAATACGTACGTGATAAGTATGGCCATGATAACGTCTGTAACATTATTACTTTTGGAACCATGCTCGCAAAAGGCGTGCTCAAGGATGTGGGACGCGCACTGGGATTCCCGTTTGAAGATGCAAATGCACTCACCAACCTTATCCCTGACCAATTAAAAATTACACTCAAAGAAGCTCGCGAACAAGAACCTGAGATCCAAAACCTAATTGACAGTAACTTCCAGGTTGCAGAGCTCTTTAATATCGCACACAAGCTTGAAGGCCTTACCCGTCACGCGTCTAAGCACGCCGCGGGCATTGTAATATCACCTCAACCGATTGATGAGGTTTTGCCGGTTTACATCCCTCCAAAAAGCAACGAACTTGTTACGCAATATGCGATGACTGAATTGGAGTCTCTTGGTTTTCTTAAGATTGATTTCCTTGGTCTAAAAAACTTAACACTCATTGATAAAGCATTACGGTTAATCAAGAAAAATAAAGGAATCGATATTGATATCGATAAAATCCCTCTTGATGATGCAAAAGCATTTGAGTTAATTTGCGCCGGTAATACATCGGGTGTTTTCCAGTTAGAATCAGACGGCCTAAAAGACGTGCTTCGTAAGCTGCAGCCGGATAAGTTTGAAGATATTATCGCCGTAAACGCTTTATATCGACCAGGACCATTAGGTTCGGGCATGGTCGACGACTTTATTGAACGAAGACACGGGCGCCAAAAGTTTAAATACCATTTTGATGATCTCAAGCCAATCCTGGAAGAAACCTATGGTGTTATTGTTTATCAGGAACAGGTGATGAAGCTTGCATCACAAGTTGGTGGCTACAGCCTTGGAGAAGCGGACATTCTACGCCGTGCTATGGGTAAGAAAAAAGTTGATGTCATGGCCGAACAGCGCGAAATTTTTTTAAAGCGCTCAAAAGAAAAAGGCTATGAGGCAAAAAAATCTGCAGAACTGTTTGACCTTATGGCTTACTTTGCTGGTTACGGTTTTAACAAATCACACTCTGCAGCCTATGCCCTCATTGCTTACCAAACTGCATACCTGAAAGCTAACCACGCAGCAGAGTTCATGGCATGCTTGATTACACTTGAATCTACAAACGCAGACAAAATGTCATTCTACTTAGAAGAAACACGCGCGATGGATATAGAGCTGCTACCTCCAGATATAAATCGCTCAGAAATCGATTTTGCTGTCTTAGATGGCAAAATTTTATTTGGGCTTAAAGGTATTAAAAGCGTTGGACTGGCAGCATTGGAAAATATCGTCACCGAGCGGGAAGAAAAACCGTTTGCTGATTTATTGGATTTTTGTACGCGTATTGACTTAAGAACTTCGAATAAAAGAGTGATTGAACATCTCATATTTGCTGGTGCTTTTGATAAACTCCCTGGCAACCGCGCACAACAGTTTGAAGAAGTCAGTGCGATCATGGATCAAGCCATTGCAAAAAAGCGTGCTCTTGAAACCGGGCAAATGGGATTGTTTGATATAGGGAACAACTCTGACGATGAAGAAGATCCACTCTATACATTTGAGCCTAAAGCCGAATGGGCTGATAAAGAGAAACTAGATAAAGAAAAAGAAGTGATTGGATTTTATATGAGCGCACACCCACTAGATAGTTATCGCAACCAAATAAAACGCTTTGGATTACCCGCTTTTGAAACCATCCTCGATAGTCTTAAGCAGAAAAACCCAACACAAGAACCGGTCGTTACCGGATTTGGCCTCCTAAAAAATGTAAAAATTATCACCACTAAAAAAGGTGATAAGATGGCGTTTGCCACCCTAGAAGATGCACGATCGGAAGCTGAAATCATTATCTTCCCACGACAATACAAAAAAGTTGCAGAATGGCTTAATGAGTACCAAGTATTCATAGTCAAAGGTGGACTTGATCTGACCTCGTTCAATAAGTGTAAGATCAAAGCCAACCTCATGGTCCCACTCGAACTCTTCTATCAAGAATGGAGCGATATATCATTTGCTCAACTCCAACTCCCTCTCAATTTCGCTTCAGCGAAACTTGCAGAGATAGACAAATCATCGAAAAATGGCAAAGTGCCACTTGAGCTTATATTCCAAGAAAATGGGAAAAAAGTTCGTCTCAAAACTAAGAAACGAATTGGCATTAATCAAGAGTACATTGAAGCCATTGAAGAATGCGGTATCCAGGTCAAGCTCGGCATCTAAAACCGGCTATTGTATACCATGTTCAGCAAGATCATTATTAAGTGAGGCTATAAAGCTCCAACCCCAAGTCGGATTAAGTTTATAATGCTGAAGCCGCATATTGCAATAGATCATTAACTCACTATGAAGAGACGCATCCTTAACTGAGTCTATTTTCTTTTTAATTTCAGCCATCTGTACATAAAACTCGGAAGCATTTTCCACTTCATCTTCCCTAATACTCTGAGGCCCCGGTGTTGTAGCAGCAGAAGTACTTACAGAAGAAGAAGCTGTAGAAGAGGTTTCACTTACTTCCTTTCCTAATGCATCAATCATTAACTCTGCACATTGAGCATAAACAGAAGATTTTGTTTTTATAGCAGCTTCTCTCAAGCTTTTAGAAACAAAGTTCCATAAAACAAGTAAGTCATCTTTGCCAATACTATCAACCGGTAATGATCGAATCTTTCTTTCCAGTCTCTCCATTGCAATCTTGGTCTTAAGAGACGCGGCAAGAACAGGCTTACTGCCGTTAGCAGCACATAACCCAGTAGAAACAATTAACAATCCAGCTATAATAATTTTCTTCATAAAACTAACCTTTTTTTTCCAATCACAATGGATTAGATCTCTTTATTTGATATTATAGCCAAAACAACACCTAAAAAGCAATGGTTTGCCACCAAAACAAAGGCGATAAGTGCGCAAAGCATAAACCCATATATCAAACTTATTAAAAACAGATTCAGATAACTCCTCTGGCAGCACCGAAACCTATCTAACTTAGCACCGATATTGATAATATCCCTACTTTATGCCAGGGTAATATAAAATTATTAATTTTGTTTGAAGAGAATAAGTTTATGACAAATAAAGTCGAATCGGTCGATCCATCTCATACTGACGATACCAAGGCCAACCAAGAGTTTTCTGGCAACATCTATATCTTCCACGCTTTTGATATTGGAGATGATATCGATCTGGAGAAGATAGATAAAAGTAGTAAAATCAAAAAACAACCATTGAACCTTCCTAACTACTTTAAGAATTATCATAAACCCCTACAAATTGAACTGCCACACCCACACGATACATCTTCATGTATCAGTGTAAAGCTCAGTCGCTTTGGTGCTATTTCACTCACTTACAAGATCCCCTTCCAAGAAACATTTGAGGATCTCAAAGAAACGGTCAATACCATATTTGATAAGTACCAAGAACAAAGCGTTAGTGATGCTAACACCCTGTTTAAAAAAATTAAAAAGTTTATCCAACAACCAAAATTCTTCCATCAACATACTTCCTATCTACTCGTTCAACTCAATACGAATGAACAAGTACAAATAACCTCTTCGGAACTCAAGGAAAGATATGGTAGCTCCATCGCTTCACTAGTACGCTTTGAAACTGAGCATCTATCGGAATATCAACGCAATGAAATATTAGAAAGTGATATTGGATATTACCGCGGTGATTTATTAATAATTGATAAGGAATCCGCCTTCATTTATGACGAAGAATACGAAGAAACACTTTACCTTTTTGAGTATGCCAATGTCCAGCAATTAGAACTGCATTATTTTGATCGCGTTCTTGATCGCCAACTCAATATAATTTATGAAGGTAATGTAAAACCTTTGCAATGGCGTGCTTACTTACCATTTATTGGCACCACCTTAAGTGGAGATCGCATTGGAGAGCTTGGACGATTGAAAGTAGAGATTTCTGTGATTACAGAACAGCTTCAAAACAGCGTTAAGCTTGCTGGCGAGCCTTATTTTTCGGAAATTTATAGCCGGCTAGTTGAAAACCTTGATCTAACCGGTTGGCAAAAAGGCATAGAAAAGAAGCTCTATATTATCAAGGATATCCGAACGGTTTATCAAACTAAAATTGATAATATTCGAGAAGATCTTTTAACAGTAGCGATTATATTGCTTATTTTCGTAGAGTTAGTTGTAGCTTTTTTCAAGTAAGCTTACTTAGCTACAGCCACCATGGACGGTCGAAGAACGCGCTCTTTAATCAAGAAACCTTTTTGCAACACTTGTACAATATCTCCTGAGTCATGATCTGGAGAGTCTACTTGTGTCATTGCTTCATGTTGTTCTGGATTAAACGTCTGAACTTCTGATATTTCTTTAATATCATACTTTTCAAGAAGCTTATAAAAAGCTTGATGAATCATTTCAAACCCTTTAATCAAGGCCTTTGATTCTTCAGAATCCTGCTTAGCATGATGCTCCATAGCACGATCAAAGTCATCCACGACTGCCAAAAGGTCTAAAAAAACATCGGCTTGTGCTTGTTCTACCCATACGGCCCGTTCTTTACTAATACGGCGTTGGTAATTTTCTAGGTCAGCAGAAGCGCGAATAAACTTTTCTTTCCATCCATTTTGATCAGTGGTAGGTTCTTGCTCTTTTAACGTATCTTCTTTTTTGTCTTCATATTTTTTTGCCATTTTATCATCCTTTCCTACCAATTTGTATGCAAAACTCTTTTTCAAGATTACATTTATTATACCAACGGAAATAGGTTTGAACAAGAAACACTCTTGTCCAGACCAGGTATTTTTGCTAAATTTCAAAGAAAAAAAGGGATTCTACTTTGTGAATGCAATGAATAGAACATTTATCCTGCTCATACTGACTCTCTTTGCAGGTATATATACTCCTACAACTCATTCTCTAATCCCGGCCCCAGATTTCTACCGTACTCCGGTATTTTTTGGCAAAACTCAATCTATCAGCCCATGCCAAATCAGCTTTGAAACTGCTGCCTTTGGTGGTAGAAGCACTGATGGATTTAATGGATGCGGCAAGAATACGGCACTGTTAAGTATTTATGGACCAGAAAACATCAAAGATTTAGCCCAAGGAGTTCCCAGCTCAATACTCAACAAAAACCCCGATAGCATTCTCAATACACTCTTTGAAAGTGATACCAGCGCTCCCTTCGGGCAAATCAATTGGAATGGCGGCATTATAGAAGAATTCGAATGGGATGCTACTGTCTTGGTTGGCCTTGCAAACGGTTTTTTTATGGAGTTCTTCCTTCCATATCGTTCTATAGACCTAAGCGATATTGGTTACCAGGACCTTTCAAGTGAAAGCTCTGCCAATCTGGTCAACTATAATGACTGGAAAGATTTTATTGACGCTTTGAATTGCAACCTAACACTCTATGGCCTCAATAACAGTAAAACTAGCAGCAGCGGTGTTGGCGATATTATAGCCATGCTGGGCTGGAGTTCACTACTGTATGATTCTTGCATGCTCCATAAGTGGAAGGTCAATGCAATAGAAACGACGCTCAAGTTCGGTGTCTCAATGCCAACAAGTAATACAGTCCCATTCGATCAAGTGTTTGGGTTATCCCGGGGCTACAATGGCCATACAGCTTTTCCACTGATTTTTAATGGTACCCTCTATTTTCGTAAATGGATTTCATTTGGCGCACATATCAGTGGAACCTTCTTCGCTTCTAAAAAAAGAGTAATCGGAATGAAAACGGCCCATAGCCAAAATGGATTTATTAAGTTGGCCCATGGTAAGGCTAAGATCGATCGCGGGCCAATTTGGACCTTTGGTGCGTACATGCAAGCGAATATATATCCTGGTTGCTCGTTCTTATTTGGCTATGGATACACCGAAGAAGAAAAAACGTTGATAACACCATGCGACAAAGACACCTTCAAATGTACCATTGTTAACCATGACAAACGGTTCGACCCATGGAACTTCCATATGTTCCATTTTATAATGGAATACGACTTTACCACATGCCAACACCCAGATGCTCCTTATGTAAACATCTTTATCTCCAAACCCTTTAAAGGCGAACGTGTCTTTGACACTTCCATGTTTGGCGCTACGCTAGGTATTAATTGTACATGGAAATTCTAACGGAAAAAAAATGAAAAAACATTTAATATTGGCTGTTTTTAACCTCATTGCCAGCATGACCCTTTTTGGCCAAGATGTAGAAGAAAAAAACCCTGGAGCCGAAGTTCTTAAGTTCTTAAGATTGGCTAATGATCCTAGTCATCAAAAAAATTCTTATGTATCACCAAACCAGGAACAACCAGAGTCCTATCAAAACGGAGCAGCGCCCACAGGACATCCAGCACCAGAATCCTATCATAAGAAAAAACAACAGGGATGTTTTCCGTTTTCCTTACTTCTCAAATGCTTTGGCAAAAATGATTAATTAACCGTCAAAAGCTTTTGTGATTGATTTAAAAGGATACTCATGCATGGACAACAACCAAACTGAGCAACCTGCTTGTTTAACCGATCAAACCATCCCGATAAATAATCTATGTCTTCTGGGATAATGACCATCGCCGAATCACCCATGCGTACACATTGCGCGTGCAACTGTACCAGCCTGCCACACATTTGTCCTATCAACTGTTCATCACAGTTATCAGATTGTCCCAACCGCGTTATATCTTCCTGCACCAACATACAATGTTGAACCACCCGTTCAAAAGGCGATACAAGAGAAGACTCATGAAATATTAACGGTACCTGCTCAGCCTCCAGCTGCTTTCCTAGAGAAAAAAACAGAACCAGATAGATTAACTTTTTTGATATTTTCATTTAATAACCCCTAATAAATTGCTCGCATAATTATCTATCATAATGGAATAAAAATATCATAATAGTCAATATTTTTTATAAAAACCAAAAGAAAGCTTCCATAATAGGAAGCTTTCCTAAAGTTGAATGACTTTATTTTTTTAGAATGGGAGATCGTCCTGGAATGGAGGTTCGTCCTTGAATGCTGCATCAGGAGACTTAGCTTCTGCTGGCGCTGCAGTCTTCTCTTCTACTTTTTGCAAGAGTTCTTCAGCAGCAGCCTTGACCAAAGCGTCATCGGCATTAGCAGCTTGTTTTAAAACGTCAGTATTTTTTGATGATGATTGAGAAGAAGACTTATCTTGCTCATCATATGAAGAAACAGCATCGTTATTAGATGATAGAAATACAACACGATCAGCCACAATTGAGTGCTTGCTACGATTATTACCATCAGCATCTTGCCAGTTGTCCAATTTAAGACGACCTTCAATTAAAACTTGGCGGCCTTTTTGTAAGTATTGGTTACAGCTTTCAGCTTGTGGACCCCAAACATCAATATCGATAAAACACACTTCTTGTACCATTTCACCGGACTGACGATTTTTATACTGTCGATTTGCAGCAAGACCAAGTCGGCAAACAGATTGACCAGAACCAAGTTCCTTTAAATCTGGGTCTCTTGTTAAGTTTCCTATCATTATCACGCGATTAAATCCAGCCATTGTTGGCACCCTCAAAAAGTTATAGTGTAAAACATAGATTAATTATTTAATTTTGATTGTATCACAATCACAGATTTTTTTAAGGTTTTTTTCTTGAGCTGTTGTCCAAGCAATATCAACCTTACGCCCTATACTACGCTGAATTTCCTGCAATGTAGCCAGCAAAGTTGTAAGCGCTTGTGTAGTAGCATGCTCCATAAAACATTTTTTTTCTTGTTCGATAATTTGTCGTGATAGTCCAAGCACACGCTGTGCTATACGACTCAATGCACCAATACATTCTGTATTAAGATGTTCGCCAAGGCCAACTTCCTGCTCAATATGAAAATGCAACGCTTCAAGACTATGAACACAAGTAAAAACGATATCTTCTTTAAGATCATTAATTTTTCGTTTAAAATATTTCTTACTTTTCTTTGCTCCAGCGCTAATCGTATCTTCATCCAACACTAAAAATTCATGTGAACGACTTTTTGGAAACACTCCAAAACTCAAACTTGCAAGTAAAACCCCAAGCACTACTCTTTTTTTCATAAAAACTACCTTTTTAATAAAGAAAAACCGATCATCGAGTAATTAATCAACGATAATAAAACTAGTGTTAACAAGACGCCCAAAAATCCATAATAAGTTCGCTCAGGTACCCAATGAAAAAAATAGCAAAAAAATAACCAAATGATAAACAAGGACTGCATCACCATGGTCGACTTACCGAGCCAGGTAGGCTCTACCGGCAAGCTCCCACGAGTAAGAAAAATAAATGCTGCCCCACCAATGAGTAAAAATTCTTTGAGTAAAACCAATAATACAAACCATAATGGTATGGTAAAAAGTGGAGACTGCACAAACGCTAAGGTAAAAAACACTGATAAGATCAAAAATTTATCGGCAATAGCATCAAGGCATGCACCTAAAAAAGTCTTCATATTCCATGCACGTGCGATAATACCATCAAAAATATCCGACAAGACAGCTATAACAAAAAGCCAAAATGCCACTCCCCACTGGTTTCTTATCATTGAAAAAACAACAAAAGGCACCAATACAAATCTAAACAACGTTAAAAGAGTGGGAATGGTTAATTCAAACGAATTAACTGATAATTTTTTAAATAATTTAGTATGTAATATCACGATCTATTCTTATTTTTAACTCAAACACTAATTTGGTTATTTTATATCATCCTGCCACGTTTTTTTCAATGCATCGAGAAAATTATTCTGACTCTCGTTCCATAACACCAGACCCAAGACAAAGATCATCACGATAAAGTGCGGCATATTGCCCTGAAGCAATACCTTGATCATCCTGTTCCAGTGTAACGCGAGCTTTGTCTTCAGACAACCAATCAATTGCACATGGCATAGATAGAGGTCCATGGCGTAATTTCACACGCAACCCAGCACCTTCAGGCCGCTCACCATTGATCCAGTTACAAGAATGAATAATAAATTGATTTCTCTTTTTATCCGAGGAGTAATAGTTACGGGATATGTAAACAATATTCTTTTGAGCATCCTTATTGACCACATACCACGGTCCACCGGCAAGACCTAAGCCTTGGCGTTGTCCAATAGTATAAAACCAAAATCCTTTATGAATGCCCCATTTTTCACCGCTTTCAACCTCAATAAGATCGCCCTCTTGCTCTCCAATATGGTGCTTAATAAAATCAGCAAACTTAAACTTCCCTAAAAAGCAGATCCCTTGGCTGTCTTTTCTGAGCTTGTTAGGCAGATCAAACTCTTGAGCCAATTCGCGGACTTGTGCCTTATCAAGGTCACCAAGAGGAAATAAAACACGCTTAAGCTGATCTTGAGTCATTTGTGATAAAAAGTATGTTTGATCTTTAATCGGATCAGGAGCCATACATAACACAGCTTGACCATCAACGGTTCCCACCTGTGCATAGTGCCCAGTTGCTACTTTTTCAAATGAATCGTCAATTTTATCAAAGAATGCACCAAACTTGATATGGCGATTACATAAAACATCCGGATTAGGGGTAAAACCAGCTTTAACCTGCGCTATGGTATGATTGACAATGCGATCCCAGTACTCTTTTTGCAATGGAATTACTTCCAATGGCACATCAAGCTGATCACACACCTTCTGAACAAATTCTAAATCTTCTTGCCAAGGACAATCACCAAGAAATGATAATTCATCTTGCAGCCATATCTTTAAATAAAAAGCTGTAACGTCATGTCCCTGATCTTTGAGTAGCTTCAGGGCAACGGAACTATCAACACCCCCAGAAACTAATACTGCTATCTTCATGTATATATTTTAGCATAAATATAGGTAAAAAGGTATACATAGAGGCCTAACGCAAGCCAAGATTATCCATAGTCTCTTGCACTACCTCTAAGGTATCTTCAAGATCAATTATTAGTTTTTCCATAGGCCTTTGAGCTCTGTCATTCTGATTATAGATACTAATATAACCCTCTACTCGCCACATTGCCTTAGCTAACGCTTTCAACTCGGCTTCAAGTTGCTCTTTCGCGATGGAGTTAATATCAGTTAATTTTGCAACTTCCTTATTAAGCGAAGCAAAAAAATATTCTATAATACGCCCTTGGGGCTGACCATCTATACTTTCTATAGCCATCTTTTTATCCACAGTGTTTATCCATCTGGCCATAATATCCTCCAGCTGCCCCAACAAGCTGCCAATACTGGCTTTAAAAAATAAGTCCTTCCTTTCTCGATATAAAGGAACCACTTCAGTTGTTGTTGCTGGAGCAAAAGAAACCCGCTTAGTTGTTTTAGAACGGACACCCCTGTCTTTTTCTTCCGCATAAAATGCTCTTTTTCTTTTGGAAGGAGAAAGAGGTAATTCATTCCCCGCAAATTGCTGTCCAATACTCCCTATCCCTATCATCAAGATGATAATTTTCTTCACAACGCTCCTTTTATTTTTAATTTTTGCACTATCATTGCTGATCTCTTGGTGTAGCACTCAATACAACCCCTTCAGGAATATCGCTCAATACAGCCTTTAGACCAGGATTTTTGTAAAGATGCGCTGAAAGCCCATCTTTTTGCAAATGGGTTAACAACTTGCCTCCTTGAAATCAACTTCCAATTTCTTCTTACCCTCTTTTCATTAGCTACCACCGACCTAAAAGCTCTCAAAAGAAATGGATCTATCTTTAACCTTTGGTTATATATATCTACAAAGCTTACAAAAGAAAGAATAGCATCGCGGAATGCTGATACATAGCTATAAAATAAGTTCACTGTATTACGTGAAACTGTACTGAGTGGTGGCTCCAAAAAAAGATTGCTAAGCTTATTCAAAAGCTTGTTTGCAGCCTTAGTACTTTCATCTTCGATCGGCTCACGATTCTCTAGCTGATCCGCCCATATAGCGATTATATCCTCTAGCTGTCTCAATACAATCTTAAAATCAGCCTCAAAAAAGAAATCTTCCCCGTAGTTTATTCGATCAATAAGCTGAACCTCTTCAATGTCGTCAGCAAAGGTTACTCTCCGTCCTTCTTTGACTTGATCATCGCCAACCATTCCAATAACGCTTCCTACAAGTGAAATGCTGAATGCCGCCAGGATAAACACCTTCTTCATTGCTCACCTTTTACCTTAAGTTTCTTCTTTTATAATAGTAATATAATTTATGCAAAAAACTCAAGGGTTTTAGTATCACATTGTCATACAACTATCCCCTGAAAGACTCCAATAATGCTTGTATCTAAAAAACTAACTTGACTTGTCGCTTTAATGGTTGATATAATCATAATTGAAATTATCAAAAAGACACCGATAGAGCCTGGTATTGCCCTATTCAAATGAGCGTTGTTTTATTCATATGTTACTCCGTTCAAAAGATTAAAAAGAGCTACCAGGCTCGCTTATTTTCTTTATCCAACAATTCTGCTAAACTCATCGGTATGAATAAAACAATACAAAAAATTTTATTGATCGTGAGTGTAATAAGCATCTCACAAGCTAATGCTGCCGGGATTACTCTGGAATTATTATTGATTGGCACTTTGATTAAAGGAACCGATCTAAATGTGAAATGGGGCGAGACTACCTGGAATAATGGTGATCGCGTTTTAATACACTCTCCTACAGCTACAACAGACAAAATATTTGTCGTCGGTAGAATTAACCATACAACATGGGTTCCCTATGGAACCAAAGGTGAGAGAAGATCCCATTACAATGTCACATACGGTAAAAATAAGAAAGGGCCTGTAGCAACCAACCTTCCCCCCGAATCTATTGGTAAATACATTCCTCCTACCGCATAGAGAATATACGTTCTAACTTACTTTATCCCGCACTCCTGGTACACTAAGCTCTATGAACAAAGCAATTGCCAAAAATTTATACATACTGATTTTGACTTTCGGACTACCAGCTTTTTTTCAAGCTTTAAACCTTGAATCGTTAGCTCTTGGAGCATTGGTTCTAAAGCGAAATCACTGCGTTTTATTTGATGTAAGTGAGTGGAAAAATGGAGATAGAGCTCTGTTGGAAAGTTCAGAAAATAAAAATGCTTGGGTCGTTGGTAAAGTTATAAGCACAGGTCGTTTTGCAAATACAACCTCACCAGAAAGACCATTTATCTGCTGCAAAATCGAGTTTGGACCCAACCTCTCGGTTCGCATCCCTCAATGCAGCCTTGGTAAATACCTTCCTCCTGATTACCTACCCAACCATCCATAGATATTGGCAACACCATAATCAAATTCGATTCAATGAGAATTCATCCACCTCTTATAATCTAGATAAAGACAATTTTTATTAAATAAGCTAATCTATAATAAAATCCCAATAAATCTATAATAAAGGCCGCCCGTGAACGCCATTGAGCTCATTAAACAAAGTTTTTTCAAGCATTTAAATAGCTTGTTTTCCGATATTGAAACCCACAATATTACTTTTACTCTTAATACAGATGATAAAAAACAAGATTTTGGAGACATCGCTACCAATGCTGCAATGGTATTAAGCAAGAAACTAAGCCGATCACCACGGGATATTGCACAACAAATCGTTGAAACATTCAACGATCCTTATGTCCAAGAAATTAAGATTGCCGGGCCCGGATTTTTGAACTTTTTTCTCAAACCAGACATTTATCCGACCCTCCTAGAACAACTCACTACAGAACAACAGCATTTTTTTGTTGATAAACCAGAGAAAAAAACCCACTATTCAATAGAGTTTGTCAGCGCGAACCCTACGGGGCCACTCCATCTTGGTCACGGCCGTGGTGGTATTATTGGTGACGTCCTAGGTAACGTTCTCAAGTTTATTGGCCATGATGTAACTAAAGAGTTTTACATCAATGATGCTGGCAACCAAATGGACAAGCTTGGAATAAGCCTAAAAATTCGCTGTCAACAAGCTATGGGTCAAGATATTGGACTCCCTGAAAATAGCTATCAAGGGGACTATCTCAAGGACCTAGCCCAAGAATGTATAAGCAAATACGGAGACAGCATCTTAGAAAAACCTGATGAATTTTTCAAAGATTATGCTAAAAAGCAGATGCTCGACATGATCAAAAAAACCTTATCTGATTATGGAATCGAGTATGATGTATGGTTTTCTGAAAAGGACCTACACCAAAGTGGATCTGTTGATGCCGAATTGAAAAAACTCGCTAAGGATGGATTTACCTATGAAAAAGATGGTGCCACCTGGTTTAAATCAACCGAGTTTGGTGATGATAAAGATCGCGTATTACGCCGTGCCAATGGTGAAGTTACCTATATCGCCGCTGATGTCGCCTATATGGAAGACAAATTCAAACGTGGCGCCGATCATCTTATATTTATTTTAGGCCAAGATCATCACAGCTATGTAAATAGGCTACAAGGAATCTTACAAGCAACCGGGTTTGGCGATAAACCATTGGATGTCATTCTCTACCAGCTCGTCGCTCTCAAAGAATCGGGGCAAAGCTTGAAAATGTCCAAGCGTGCTGGAAACATTGTCTCTTTGCGCGAAATTATCGACCTAGTCGGTCCTGATGTAGCTCGATTTTTCTATCTCAACCGTAAAGCAGACACCCATCTTGATTTTGATATCGACCTCGCATTGAAAAAAACTGATGAAAATCCAGTATTTTACATACAATATGCGTACGTTCGCATTAAAAGCATCTTGACAAAAGCAGCTTTGGAAAAGGAATTACGAGATATATCGATAAAAGATGCTGCAGGTCTTGGACAAGCTGAGCAATTACTCCTCAAGAAGATCATGATCCTCAAAGAACTCTTGAAAAACATTGGACAGAACTTCCAAACCCATCTATTAACCTACTATCTTGTAGAGCTTGCCCAACTCTTTCACAGCTACTACAACAAAAATCGGGTTATCGACATGGATAATATTCCACTGAGTCGCGCTAGAATCTTACTCCTACAGCAGCTTCAAAAAACATTTGAACTGGTATCGAAATTATTGGAAATTGGCACCCCGGAGTCCATGTAAGCAGGACCAGCCCCATCTGATTGTTACAAAATTATAAGCTTAAAGATAGTTTTTAGTCATAAAAACTTATGCCACCCCTTGTTGCATTATCACACCACCGACTCTTTTTTCTAATGAATGTTGCATGCCCATATTATCTGAATAAGGTGATTTAATCATCTGTGTTTGAATACGATGACCTTTTGCTATCAAATCTATCAATAACTGTAAACCTTTTTTCTCAGTTCTTTCCTCAGAACTTGTCATCATCTTTCGTGCTACTTGCTCAGCTGTTTCATATGCATACCCTTTTGATATCAACTCTTTTAAGAGCTCTAACCCTTTTTCTGGCATACCCCATCTCGAACTCTTCATCGCCTCCTTTGCAGCCTGCTCAGCTGTTTCATATGCATGCCCTTTTGATACCAGCAGGCTTAATAGCCTCAACCTTCTCTCTTGCATATTTCTCGACGAACTCTTCATCGCCTCCTTTGCAGCCTGCTCAGCTGTTTCATATGCATGCCCTTTTGATACCAGCAGGCTTAATAGCCCCAATCCTCCCTCTTGCATATTTTCCGACGAACTCTTCATCGCCTCCTTTGCAGCCTGCTCAGCTGTTTCATATCCATACCCTTTATTCAACAACCACCCCCCGTAATAAATCCCATCGTAAGGATGAAAATTTTTTCCTAATGCTGAAAACACTTGTTTCGGAAGCTCATATTGCTTTTTATGATGCAATGCCTCCAATATTTTTATAGCTATCTCAGCTGGATACTTGCCCTTCATCGCTTCTATCAAAACGGCCTTTTCAATTTCAACAATATCTTGAAAAGGAAAAAGCTCTTCTAATGCCGCACGCAATACTGATTCCCAATTTACTGTATCAAAAGAAATAAGAACCGAAAATTTTAACACGGCTTCCAACATTTCTGTTGTTTCATCTATTGAAAGATGCTCAGGTAACTCCAACTCAAAAGATATCTCGCCCGCCTCGTCTCTAGTCATTTTCCTATAAGGAATATATAAGTTTGTTAGCTTCAGGCCAAGAAGTGGAGATACAACAGTGATAAAGCTTTTTATCATATCCCACCTACCAAGTTCATTGTGCCCCAATAATTGAACTGCCAACCTTACTGGCTTATTTTTTGTCAATATGAGTTGATAAGTCATACCATGCTGGCGCAAAGGAACATTAAATAAAAATTTAACATTTTCACGGCCTACTTCTATCCCGACGCGTGAACTTTTTAAACTGACGCCATCAGGCCTTCCCAGTCTCATTCCCGATAAAGAATTAACCAGCTCTCTGTCTTTCTTGGAAAGTTTAAGATTAGATAGATTGGTTTGAGATGACAATACTGATAAAACATTCAATAGATTTTGATGTAATAAGGTAAATACCTGGGCTAATGTACGTGGTGCATGTCTATAAAAATCAGTGGCAGCACCCAACATAGCCCCTCGTACATCAAAGCTATCCAATGATAACTCGGAAGCCCTATACCTACCTTCTTTTTCTCTACCAGGTCTATTTATTACAAGTATTTCAACCCTCTCTAAATAATCCTTTAAGCGCAAACTATCTTTTATAAACCAACTTTGATTCCACTTATAATAGTTAATGGCATGTTCAGGTATTAATTTGGTTGCCCACGCTTCAAAGACTTTAAATAGTGGCTTTATCATTTCATGCAGCTTTTCTGCTTTTGCTTCATCATCAAACTCGCTGGATGCCAACATTACTTTAATTGCCTTATCATAAACTCCATCAGCAAAATAGATCATTGTTTGCAGAGCTATTAACCGGCCCAATTGGGAACTTTGCTTATATTCATCTATAAGTGACCCAGTAAAGTAAGCCTCCTGCTCTTTTAGTTGCCTAAACACAGAATCAAATGATTTGGGCTCTGCAAACAGACTTAAATTGTCTTTAAGACGCTGTAATTCTTTGCGCCTCAAAGACAACTCTTGAATAGATTTTTCAGCGCTTTTAAATTCTGCAATAAGGGAATTCATTAGCCAAGTACCGGTTGTCAACCTTTGTTGAAAACTCGTTTCGAGCCACACTGTCAGAACATCAAACTTTTTCAGCGTATCCAACATATGCTTAAACTCCGCTACTTGCTCACTGCTGATTTTTTTCTTTTTATACGCGCCCTCTAGGCCTAATAGAAACTTAATCCACTCTTTCTCTGTCGCGGTTGTGGCTCCAAAATCTGCTAACTGGGCATATGATGCAAATTGAGGATCGGTGATTTCTAATTTATTCAACTTGGTTTGATAAGAATGACCAGGCAGAGAAGAAACCAATGCATACCCAAAAAATCGCAATGAATATGCGCCCAAGATGTTTTCATCTTCAAGCGGTATCTGATTGATAAGCGCTTCAAACAGTTTTATTGGATAAAGCCGCTCGAGAGATCCGGAAGGCTTTGTAATCGCAACCTGCAAGTTTGGCTCAAGCAATTTAAAATATTTTTGCATTTGCGCTATTATACTTGCAAAGTATGGTGCGTTATGCACTTGGCCCTTTAACACAAAGCGTAATAGTTTTGCTTTAACAGCATTAGTACTTCCCATAAACATCTTTTTTAAAATATCGAGAGACGAATCAGCCTCTTTTTTATCCGCAAACTTAATTTTATCCAAAAGCGCTTGTACCTCTGGCTCTAGTTTTTTCACAGTAGCTGGTTGAGCATATTTCTCTGGATTTTTCAACGAAAGTGATAAGCGTAAGGAAATTGGATGAGAGTACCATCCTGCTTTGATCTCTGGTAGTATCTGTTCAGAGTTCCACCGGTAAATCGCCTCCCGTTGTGTATCTATAACTAATGGTTGCATGTCTGAAACATTGTCCAATGCCGATCTTAATTTTTGTGCTTCTGCTGGGGCCATATACACACAAGACATATTATTACTTGCCAAGTTGACCGCTGGATGCGAGTTTGCCGATGCCGGTGTTTCTACAACGATAAACTGGGTAATATCTTTCTTATATTTTTGTTCGGCACTGTCTATTGTACCGTCGATGAGCAGCTGTTCTTTGTTTGTTATGAGTATTACCGAGCTTGATCCTGGTACAATAGAAGAAAATTTATACGTTTCCTCAATTGGTGATGGATCCTCGACAAACGCCGCTGGCGCTATATACGATGGATTTGCAGGTGTCCGCTTAACAGGTCGCGCTTGCACCAAATACAGAGTATCTCCCATAAACACAAACTCTATATCCATTGCTTGTTCATAAAAACTCTGTATTGCTCTACCGGTATTAAACAGTGTTATTAACTGCTCTTGACTCAGTGCTGGCTGCATAGCAAGATCACGAGGGTTGTCTTTCGACACTAGCTCATATTTATCGCCCTTCTTCTCCGGCACCAATCTATGCGCTTTATCTTTTATAACCGAACTGAATAGTAAATGCGCACCTTTATCATCCGACCGTTCCATGTAGAATGTATCAGTTGGTACTAGGTTGGCCACCACGCCTTCGTTGTGGCCCAATGAGGCACTTATCTTGGTTACATTAAACGGCTCTTTTTCTGTAAACGTTGGTTCATTGGTAAACATTACACCAGCTCGTGGAATTATATTGCCCTCTCCACCAACCGCTTCTCCAACTAATTCTTGGATAATAACCGGTAGCGCTGGCATCTCTTTAAAAACATCATCGCCAGCCTTAATACGATTCTCAAAGGACTTAACACTAAAGTATGAAACTATCACAAAGGCTATAGCCTCCATCACATCTTTTTGCGTCGGTGCTACATATGCAACACTTTCGTTCCCACCAGCATTAACCAGCTCTGCGGTGTCTTCGGCTCCCGTACTCCGAACCATTAAGAATCTGTCTGCCAATTTTTCAAGCCATTCTTTCTGGTCTTGAGTTAGTAAATTGTAATCAGAAGATATAACAAAATAAATAGCATCCTGAATAGCCTTTAAAGCGGGACAACTTCCAGTATTAATCTGATCTGTAGCCTCTGTTGGATTGGATTTAAACTGAGCCCAAAGTTCTTCTAGAGCTACTCCCTTATCCTCTAAAGCTCTTTCAACCTGCTCGCTTGAAACTCCGAGCGTAGCCGGCACTCTTACATTCTGTAGCTTATCACTTTCAACTATTTGTTCCAGAATCTTCAAATTATCGTATTTACTGCCAAAAAACCCTGTTTGAGGTGGCATTTTAGCGCATACAGAAGTAACCAGTAATTGACATATGAACAAAAAAGACGCTAATCTACGGGCCTGCATTGGCAACTCTCCATTTTACTACTTACTACTTACTACTTATAACAAACATAGCAAAACCGAAGCCAAAACTTCAACATTTCGACACAAACCCTCTAAACAAGGCTCATGCGGGTGACATACTGCCAATACAAACACCTTTATCACCCCCGATTCAGCGAAATTTTGCCTTAAATTCAAATGGCCGTTCGAACATAGCTTACTACTGTACAAGCCCACTCTAAGACTGATATCAAGCAAAAAATTCAAGAATAGCTGTTCGAAGACTAAGCTCGTATACCCTTAGTCGTCGCTACAAGGCGTCGTTTAGCTTACTAGTCATAAATTGAAAAAAATAAGAATTATGGCATACTGGTAAGGGAGTAAAGACTATTATTTAATAAGGGAAGCATGTATGTCAAAAGTATCAATGGATTTGATTCAAAAATTAAGAGATAAAACCGGTCTTGGAATGATGGACTGTAAGAAGGCATTAGTAGCTGCTGATGGTGATATCAACAAGGCTATTGAAGAGTTACGTAAAAGAGGTGCTGCTGTAGCTAGTAAAAGAGCAGGTAAAGATACTGCAGAAGGCTTGGTACATTCATACATTCACCCTGGAAGCAACCTTGGTGTTCTTATCGAAATCAACTGTGAAACTGATTTCGTTGCTCGTTTAGACGATGTTCGTAATTTTGCTCAAGATATGTGCATGCAAATTGCAGCTCTTAAACCATCATTTTTAGCTCCTGAAGATGTAGATCCTGCATTTCTAGAAAAAGAAAAAGAAATCTTAAAAGAACAATTGGCAGCTTCTGGTAAACCAGAAAAAATCATTGACCAAATTATTGCTGGAAAAGTAAACAAAATCTATTCCGAAATCTGTTTGCTAAAACAATCATATGTTAAAGATGATAAAAAGTCAGTTGAAGACGTTATTCAAGAATTAATCGCACGAACTGGTGAAAATATCAAAATTAAAAATTTCGCTCGTCTTGAAATTGGTGCTGAGTAATTCTGTTAATTGGAGAAATCAATGTTTAAAAACATCAAATTTGAAGAAAACAATACCAAATCTTTTGAGACAGTCGTTAATGAAGAAATGGAAAAATCAATCAAGCACTTTCGCCATAATATTGCAAGCATTCGTGCAGGACGTGCAAACCCTGGAATGGTAGAAGATATCAAGGTACTTGCGTATGAAGGCACTACCGAAATGAAGCTCAGAGAACTGGCTTCTATTTCTACTCCAGATGCATTGCAAATCATTATTCAACCATGGGACAAAAGCACCCTGGTTGATATTGAAAAGGCGATCATGAACTCTGAGGTTGGTGTCACACCACAAACTGATGGCGAACTTATTCGTTTACGACTTCCTGAAATGAGTAGCGAACGTCGTGATGAGTTGAAAAAGCTTTTACACAAGCGCCTTGAAGAGTGTAAAATTGCGATACGAAACGTTCGCAAAGATGCTCATAATAGCATTCGTGATGCACAACGTGCAAAAGATATCTCTGAAGACTTCTCAAAACGTTTGAACGATGATCTGCAAAAAATCACTGATAAGTTCACTGAACTTTCAAATCAAGTCTCTCAAAAAAAAGAATCCGAAATAACCGGATAACAACTCAAGAGGCTCATCTTCTTGGATGAGCCTTCTCCTTTCTTTGATAGTTACCATATCAATACATCAGTTTAGTGTTAAAAGGCCTTAAAAAAGAAGATTTTCTAGATTTTCTTACATTTACTGATATTCTTAATGATAAGCTTTGATAAGTTTTAATTTATCGAGCCGCTAGCTCAATTGGCAGAGCAACAGACTCTTAATCTGTAGGTTCTCGGTTCGATTCCGAGGCGGCTCACCAAAGTTGAGTTTGCGGTGATAGTCAGTAGTAAGCTATCGGAAAAGCAGAAATGGTATTGCAAGAGTGGCGGAACTAGGTAGACGCGCTGGATTTAGGATCCAGTGCCCGAGAGGGCGTATGGGTTCGATTCCCTTCTCTTGCACCAAAAACAGGTAAAACCTGATAAAAAAAAAGGAGTTGACATGCCAACTCATCAAGACACTTCATCACGTGCTAAAACGAAAGATTCTGTACGTTTAACTATAGAATCAGATACTCATAAAGCGGTCGGACATTTACATGTAACCGTACCGGCGTCCGTTGTTAATATTATTTACAAGGAAGCAGCACAATCACAAAAACACAAGGTCAATCCTGTGGGATTTACCAAAGAAACCGTTCCTTTTGAATACATAGATGAACATTATAAAACACAATTAATTGAACATCTTAAAGAGTTCATTTTAAAGTATGTTGTTATAAGTTTTCTATACCAAGAAATGCGTCGACAAAAAATAATAGCAGTCGGAGAACCACGCCTCCAAGCTATTTCTTTAAACTTCAATGAAGATGCGCGATATTCATTTGAGTTTACACCAGTACAAATTAATACCTCAATTCGAGACTGGAAGTACCTCCCCTATAAACCTCCTGTACGAAAAAAGTATAAGGACATTGATAAGCAAGCCGAACTCTTTTTAACTGAAGAGATGGAAAAAGAAAAAAAGCATATCGATGCAAGTACTATCAATATCGGAGATTGGGTGTCTTTTGACGTTACTTTATACGATCAAAATCAAAAACAATTACTCAGTAGTAATTATAAAGAAAACCTATGGGTACACATTAGTAATGAAGAAACTAATTTCGCCTATCAAGAGCTCTTTGTTGGCAAGAAAAAAGGAGATTTCTTTCTGACAACGGATGAAAGTATACAAGAATATTTTAGTAGTCAAATTGATACACATTACCAATTTGGTGTAAAAATAGTGGACGTTCTGTCTCAGCACTATTTGTCCATGTTAAGCTTTAAAGAACATTTTAAAATCAAATCCAATCGCAAGGTTCTACAAAAGTTCGTTGAAGTGTTCTCCTTTAGAAACGACATTTCATTGCGTCGGTCTATGGTTGAAGAAGCTCTTCAGTTGCTGATTAAAACCTATCCATACGACATTCCAAGCTCGGCAATCTTTAGACAGCAAAAACTGCTCATGGAGCACATTCAAAAAAACCCTGACTATATGGTATATAAAAAAGAACCTGATTTCCTTGAAAAAATACACTCCCTTGCAACAAAGCAAATTTCTGAAGTAATTATGATTGATCGTTTTGCCTTTCAAGAGAATATTCAAGTGTCCGACGAAGAAGTAAGCAACTATCTCAACCTCACCAAACGAAACCGAACCAAAGAGTTCATTTACTTCCAACATAAATCACTCCGCGCACAAGGCACTGATTTCCCTATTTCAAGCGAATCATTAAAGCAGGCATGCTTGCGAGAAAAAACACTTAATCATATCTTATATCGTCTAAAAAAGTTATAATAATAACCAAAAAAACTATTTGAGATCGAGAATAACTATTATGGTTCAGAAACATTCATTGATTATAATTGGATCTGGTCCGGCTGGATTAACTGCCGGTATTTATGCATCGCGAGCAGAATTAGCTCCGTTAATTGTTCGAGGAAAAGAACCCGGTGGTCAGCTCATGGGAACCACTGAAGTAGAAAACTGGCCTGGCAACACCAGCATTATGGGCCCTAAGCTGATGATGAACATGGAAGAGCACGCTAAACACTTTGGCAGTATCATGCTGGATGAAGAAATTGTAAAGGTAGATTTTTCTCAACGTCCATTCAAGCTATGGACACACAAGGAAACTGAACTTCAAGCCAATGCCGTCATTATCGCTACCGGTGCTACTCCATTACGCTTACAGGTTCCTGGTGAAGAAAAGTTGTGGGGAAAAGGAGTATCAACCTGCGCTATTTGTGATGGCGCCTTTTATAAAGATAAAAAGGTCGTAATTGTTGGTGGAGGAGACTCCGCCATGGAAATGGCACTCTTTATGACCAAGTTTACCAACAAAGTAACCATAATTCAGATCCAAGAAACACTATCTGCCTCCAAGCCGATGCAGACAGCTGTCCTCAAAAACAAAGATATATCGATTATATACAATACCAGTGTCACCCAGATAGGTGGAGACGACCATATTAAGTCGATTACGGCAATGAATGTCAAAACCAAAGAAACTGAGAAAATCGAGCTAGATGGTCTTTTTATAGCGATTGGGCTCAAGCCGCAGACAAAGTTTCTTGAAGGACAGGTGGAGCTCGATAAGTACGGATATCTAGTACTAGAAAATGAGACCCGCACCTCTGTCGAAGGTGTATTTGGAGCTGGTGACGTTTCAGATTACCGTTACAGACAGGCAATAACAGCTGCTGGAGCTGGATGTATGGCTGCTTTAGACGTTGAAAAGTATTTAACCTCTCAGGAGTAGGTGTTATTTGCCAAATTGGCCAATTTCATTTAGACTAAAAGAAAGTCAAGAACCTTTAAGATAAACTAATAAATAAGATTGAGGCGGTCGGATGTCGATTACTTTTAAGCTCAAAAGAAAAAAAAGAAACAGAAAACATGGTTTTCGTAAACGCATGTCTTCTAAAAACGGACAAAAAATCTTAAAAGCTCGTCGCGCAAAAGGACGTAAACGTCTAGCAGTTCGAGCACGCATGGGTGCTTAGTAAGCAACACCCAGCTTATTAAATTTTAAAGAACACTCTTGATTCAGATTTATCTAACAAGAGTGTTCTTTTTTTTGTGAGAAACAGTATGGTTGATGTCGCCAAATATATATCTAAATTTTCTCCGAAAGAAGTGAAACACTTCTTTGACAATGCTAAAGCATTTAAAAAATGCTCCAAGTTCACCTGCCTGCTTTCTCCAAAACAAGGAGAATTTGCCAGAATTCTTATTATTACACCTCGAGCTTCAGGTAATTCCCCAGAGCGCAACCTAGTTAAACGTAGGCTTCGAGCACTCTTTTATCAATACAAGCTGTATGAAAAGCCGTATGATTGTGCTGTTATCCTTAAGCCTCATGGCTGTGATGCTTCCTACGCCGCTCTTAAAAACCTCATAGTAAAGATAGGCCAATGTACATAAAACAGCTCTTTCTTTCGTTAGCAGCCAATTTTACCAGTACAATACGCATATTTCTAGGAGCTCCCGGCTGTTGCCGATTCAGTATTACCTGCACTCAATATGCAAAAATAATGCTCAAGGAAGAGCTCCTTCATATCGCTTTATGGCGAATTCTACGACGGTTACTAATCTGCAACCCGTTTTTCAGGAGTTAGAGTAGTTCTCCGGCAAGACGACTCAACTCACTCCGTTCACTATTTTCCAAGAAAACAGTTCCAAAGACCGCATGGTTTTTAAATGCGTTACTACCAACCACCAGGCCATTACTACTAAAATCCAGGTACGGTGAATCAATCTGAAATGGATCACCAGCTAAAACGATCTTACTATCCTGACCAATCCGACTAATCAAGGTCTTCACTTCATGCGGGCTGAGATTTTGTACTTCATCAATTAACACGTATTGGAATGGAATAGATCGCCCACGCATATAAGTAATAGCTTCTAGGCTTACTTTCCCCTGCTTAATAATCTGATCAAGTCCTGATAGCTGAGCCTCATACTCTTGCTTTTTACCACCTCTTTTACTGCCCTTTTTGGCACGATCATCCTTATCTTCTTTGGGTTTGGCAGGAGTCTTACTTTTAGAATTATGCATGATTAAGTCAACATTATCATAAATTGGCTGCATCCAGCTGTGCATCTTTTCTTGTAAATCTCCTGGTAAATATCCAATATCTGGTCCTAAAGGAATAACAGGACGAGAAACGAGCATTTTTGTATACAAGTCCTGCTTAAGAACTTGGTAAAGACCGGCTAAAACAGCTAAAAAGGTTTTCCCTGTTCCCGCTGGGCCTAATAACGAAACAAATTGGATCGTTGGATCAAAAAGCAAATCTAAAGCCATTAATTGTTGAGCGTTTCGTGGCTGCATTGGCCAGCTTAACTTAGGTGCAAAAACAGGTTTAAATTTATTTTGTCCCAAGTAACGAAATAACTTATAATTATGAGTATTATGCTGAGAGGTCACCAATACAAACTCATTTAAAAAGAGTTTTTTCTCCTGTAATAACACTCCTAAAGCATCCGGGTATTCTTTTTTTAGCTGGACTGCTGGTACAAAAACCTCTAACCACCCCTTATAAAATTCTTCCTGCTCAACCTTACCCTTAAGATAGTCCTCAGCATGAATACCCAATATATCCGCTTTTACGCGCGCATTAATATCTTTGGAAACAAAGCAAACCTCTTTGCCTTGCTCTTTTAAAGCAAGAGCAGATAGCAAGATCTCATTATCTGCAATATCTAGAGAAAGAGGAAAATCACCACTAAAACCTTCTGGATTAAACAAAACTTGAAAGGTACCGCCATTGTCAAGACGAACACCTTCTCGCAAACTTCCATTAAGCCTTAAATCATCCATTCTACGGATGACATTCCGAGAATTCCTCCCCCGATCAGTAGTCTCATTTTTAAACCTATCCAGCTCTTCAAGGGCAATAATGGGCAGAGCAACGGCAGAATCAGCAAAACTGTATAATGCCATTGGATCATGTATTAGAACATTCGTATCTAAGACATAGACCTTATTGCTCTTTTTCTTCTTCTTTATCTTTTTTTCCATGTACTATTCCTTTTTTAGCGGCATAATTATAAACCAAAACGATCCTACTAAAAAAATATTTCTACTTTCAAGACCCTGACCAACAAATTATTGGTATTCTTTTCTGTAGCATTTGATACAATAAAAGTAATAGTTTTTAACAACCCTTCTACCTATTTTGTAAGGATAATCCAATGCAAAACAAAGAAAAATTGGATATACTGCGACACTCAGCAGCCCACTTGATGGCACAAGCAATCAGCCAACTCTATCCTACAACCAAGTTGACGCTAGGACCACCTACGGCAGAAGGTTTTTTTTATGATTGCCAACCACAAGAAGAGAACTTCAAAGAGCACGATCTTCCTCTTATTGAAGAGCGTATGCATGAACTCGCTAAACAAGATATACCAATAACTCATAAACAGATCAGTAAAGAAGAAGCCCGAAAAATCTTTCATGACAACCCGTTTAAATTGGAAATGATAGACTTAATTCCTGATGAAACAGTAGGGCTTGCAGAACAAGGAGAATTCAAAGATCTTTGTCGTGGTGGTCACGTAGATTCCACTTCTGAGATTAAAAACTTCAAACTCCTTAATATTTCAGGATCCTATTGGCGTGCTGATCGTAATGGAACCCCATTACAACGCTTATCAGGAACTGCATTTTTTACTGAAAAAGAATTGGAAGCATACCTACAACGACTTGAAGATCTTAAGCAATATGATCATCGTAGACTAGGAAAACAAATGGAATTGTTCTCCTTCCATGAAGAAGGACCAGGATTTCCATTCTTCCTTCCTAAAGGACGTATTGTTTATAACATCATGATGGATTATATGCGTAAAATCTTACGTAAGTATGATCATGAAGAAATTTCTACTCCCGGTATGCTTAGTGTAGAATTGTGGAAACAATCTGGACACTATGATCACTACAAAGAGAACATGTATTTTTCTGAAATAGATGAAAAAGAATTCGCTATTAAACCTATGAACTGCCCTGGATCTATTTTGGTCTATAAAGAGCGTCCCCGTTCTTACAGAGAGTTACCTCTCAGACTGGCTGAGCTAGGATATATGCATAGGCATGAACTTTCTGGTGTTCTTAACGGCCTTTTTAGAGTTCGATCTTTCCTTATGGATGATGCCCATATATATTGCACTTCTGACCAAATTGAGTCTGAAGTTCTCTCATTGATTACTATGATTAATGAAGTATTAAACAAGTTCGGTTTTGACAATGTCGATATAGCTCTTTCTACCCGACCTGAAAAAGCTATGGGCACTGACGAAATGTGGGAAAATGCAGAAAAATCCCTTTCTGAAGCCTTAAACAAGTCTGGAATCAAGTATAAAATTCAGGAAGGCGATGGTGCATTTTATGGTCCTAAGATTGATTTTAAGATTAAAGATTCCATGGATCGCGAATGGCAATGTAGTACCATTCAGGTTGATTTCAACAATCCTGAAAACTTCGATCTTTCTTATATCAATTCCGAAGGCAAAAAAGAACGTCCAGTCATGATCCATAGAGCAATTTATGGCTCATTTGAACGGTTTTATGGAATTATTTTAGAACATTATAAAGGGAATTTCCCATTTTGGCTTGCACCGGTTCAAGTCCAAGTTCTTACCATTACAGACGCTGCAAATTCCTATGCTAAAAATATTGCAGCAGAATTAAAAAAAGCAGATATTCGTGTAAAGCTGGATGATTCTTCCGATCAAATTTCAGGAAAAATAAAAGCGGCACAACTTGCAAAAGTACCTTGGATGCTCATTATTGGTAAAAAAGAAGAGCAAAACAATACTGTAAGTGTTCGATATCAAAACGGAAAACAAGAGCAAGGACTATCTCTTGAAAAAGTGATAGAAAAAGCACACGAACTGAACAAATATTAATCAATATTTCACAACATAAAAAAATACTTTTGCGAAGGCTTAAACCTGGCTATTCGCAAAAGTATTTTTTTTGACTAAAACCTTTTTTCTCAAAGCATTGACTTTGCTTACTGCGCATCGTTATCCTTAAAACTAAGATTGAAGTATTTTCAATTAGTTTTATTTATATAACCCTAAACTGAAGGGAAAGTAAGATGGTAATGAAGAAGAAAAAGAAGGCGGCTCCTAAGAAAAAGGCGGTTGCAAAGAAGAAGGTAGTCAAAAAGGCTGTCAAAAAGCGTGTAGTTAAGAAGGCTGCTGCTAAAAAGGTAGTTAAAAAGGCTGTCAAAAAGCGTGTAGTTAAAAAGGCTGCTGCTAAAAAGGTAGTTAAAAAGGCTGTCGCTAAAAAGCGTGTAGTTAAAAAAGCTGCTGCTAAAAAGGTAGTTAAAAAGGCTGCTGCTAAAAAGCGTGTAGTTAAAAAAGCTGTCAAAAAGCGTGTAGTTAAAAAGGCTGCTGCTAAAAAGGTAGTTAAAAAAGCTGTCAAAAAGCGTGTAGTTAAGAAGGCTGCTAAAAAGCGTGTAGTTAAAAAGGCTGTTGCTAAAAAACGTGTAGTTAAAAAAGCTACTAAAAAGCGTGTAGTTAAAAAAGCGGCTCCTAAGAAACGCAAAGTGGCTAAAAAAGCGGCTCCTAAGAAGCGCAAAGTAGCTAAAAAAGCTGCTCCTAAAAAGCGCAAAGTGGCTAAAAAAGCGGCTCCTAAAAAGCGTAAAGTAGCTAAAAAAGCTGCTCCTAAGAAACGCAAAGTAGCTAAAAAAGCGGCTCCTAAAAAGCGCAAAGTGGCTAAAAAAGCGGCTCCTAAGAAACGCAAAGTAGCTAAAAAAGCTGCTCCTAAAAGACGTCCTATGAAAAAACGTCGTATCATGAAAAAAGCGAAATAACTAGCTTTTGAAATTCAATAAATAGAAACGTCTTGTTGTTCTAAGTAAGGCGTTTCTATTTATTTTGATTGAATATTGAAACAATATCCTTGGGCTTTACATTCTGCCCAAACATCACAAATAGCGAGTTACACTCGTGCCAGTATTTTTTAGGGAGTAACCTCATAAGCTCCATTTCCGTTTGATGTGGGGTCATTGTGTGTACAATACCCAGTAAATTAGCAATCCTATGGACGTGTACATCTACACAGATTGCGGGAATATCAAAAGCCGAAGATAAAACCAAGGCGGACGTTTTTCTACCAACGCCCTTGATAGATAAGAGATCCTCTTCAGTTTGAGGAACTTTTCCATTAAATCTCTTAATGAGCTCAGCACTCACATGTCTCAAGGTTTGAGTTTTTTGCTTATAAAAACCAATAGGATAAAGAATAGATTCTAATTGGGAGGGAGGAAGTGCTAATAACTCTTCGGGAGTAATAGCTTTAGCAAACAGATCAACACACACAGACAAGGTTTTTGCATCTCTTGATCGAAGACTCAAAATACAGCTTATTAAAATCAAAAAAGGATTTTTGCCATATGTATCAATTATAGAACTCATCATTGTGCATGGCATGTTGTGCGTTATTTTACGAAGAGTATCTAACGCAATAATAGCTCTATTTCTCACAAGTCTATTAGAGACTTTCTACGTTTCTTCCAGAAGGTGGTGGTGGAACTTCTTCAGAAAATTTTTGTGGTGCTGGTATAGGAGGGACACTTTCTGATAGTTGTCTTGTAGGAGGAGGTGGAACTATTGAAAAGGAAACCGTTTCTAATACAGTAAGCAACAAAACTGCTGCCACTAGTGAAATGCTCTTGAGTTTAAACATAACACAATCCTTGAGTTTTAATGAATTTAATGTAAAGTTAATTCTTATAACAAAAGCCTAATAAGAAACACATTAAAAGTCAATTAATAAGCATGCTTACAACCTTAACTACATTTTTTATTACACACAAAATGGCACTCCCTGCTATTTATGCTGTTACAATTCCAATTAAATTGTATATCTTCTTTTTTCTAATTCGAGAGTTCTATCTGGGACAAGGAAAAAGAGCTATACCTTTATTGTTTTTACTTGGAATACTTCTCGGCGCTATAACCGAAGAAGCGACGTGGCTTATCAAAATAATTAGGGAATATTTTTTAAATACAATGGCTATAGAAGTTTGTAGTGAGCAAGCATTTGAAGTCTTTAAACGTATAGCATGGTTCTTATTTATCGTACAAATGCAATCGATAAGCCTTTTGATAACCTGCCTATTTTATCAAGATTATAAAATATCTCGTCCTTATAAAGTAGCCGTTGCTATTGGGATTCCATTTAGTGGTTATTTTCTGATAAGTGCATTTGCAACTTATTTAGTAGACATGCATTCTATGCCCTTCCAAAACATCCTTAAAACTGCTGTTATTTATACTACCGCTCTTATGGGCATAACTCTCATCATTACGTTATTTAAACTTGCATCCAACCATTGCGATATACCAAAAATTTTAAAGAAACAACTTACCATCATTACTGGGCTATTATTGACTCCGCACATGTTTTTTGTTTTAGCCCAAATCTATCCGATAATAAATCCTTCATCGCTAGTCACAGAATATATACTCGATAGCTATATACTGATTTTCTTCCAATCAGTTTTTCTTACAGCGACTATTTGGTTCTGTACTAAAAAAATCATACTATTAAGATTCTTAAATTTAAAAAGCCATGTAGAAGCTCCTAAAAGACTCAGCTTAATTAACGACTTCAAGGTCGTTCTTGAACAACTCAGTAAAGTAACAGAAATTGGTGAAATATCTCATATTACTAAAATATTTTTCAAAGAAGCTCTCAATATCAACTCTAGAAAAACTCAAATTTTCACACGCCAAATGCGTGGAGATAGTCACGAATACCCTCAACTCAATAAGGTTGAAACTTTCATTGAACGCAATGAAGAAAAAAATGATATTTTAGAATATTTGATCAAAAATAAAATTCTCATCAAAGATGAAATTGAATTTAGCAATTTCTACAACTCTAATCATTTATCACAAACTATACTGACGTTCTTAGAAGAAATTGATGCTGACATTTTCTTACCAATATTCCACCAAGAAAAAATTCTTGCATATATTATCATTGAGCCTGATGCCCGTAAACAGAAACTCTATACGGACACAGAACGAGATGAATTGGTAGTATTTGGTAGCTACATCAGCAATATTATTTATCTCCTACAAAATAGAAATCTAGACATACTCATTGAAAAAGAAAAAGCATTAAAAGAAGCTCTTTTCTTTAAACATCAAGAAAACAATCAATACAAAGAAAGTATTAGACTATTCTTAAAAGATAAGCTCCAAAGAAAAATTGGTATTATTTTTTATAAAAACCATAAATTTACTTTCGGCAACCAAGACGCCAAAGAACTGGTTAAAATCAACCTCAACCTACAAAAGGGAAATGAGTTAACCAAAGAGTTTGTCAAGATTGTATCGCGTGTAGAAGAGTATAAAACTCCACAAATAGCAACCACTACTGATTCTGATGGAAACTCTTTAGTTCTCAATTGTTTACCTAACCTTGACTCTAAAAACACTATCATTGCTGTTTACTACCCCCAGATTGCCGATATTATAAAATCTCAGATAGATGCTTTAAAAGATCCTTCTAATTGGGATTATCTCTTATATCTCGAAACCACTAAAAGCGGTAAACTTATTAATCAACTATTCCCTGGTACTGGTGAAGTTATTCTTAACTTCAAAATATCTCTTTTAAAGCTTGCTTTAACCAAGAAGGCTATCCTGCTTAATATCCCTGATAGTGATTTGGTACCAACAGTAGAAATATTCCATCATATTAGTTTACGCCAACATTTACATATTTTAGAAATCCAATCAACTACCAAGAGTGTTGATACCAGCGTTAAACTATTTGGTATGAATACCCACCTCATGGGTAAAGCCTCTCAAGAACGCCCTTTATTACAAAAACTTGATGATGGAACCTTATTTATCAAAAACATTCACCTTCTCGATCTTGAAAATCAAAAGCGCTTGGCAAACTTTATTAAATATAATATCTATACTGCCCTTCATAGTGTTAAAAACTATACCAGCAATACCCGTATTATTTGTTCAACTAACCAGGATTTGGCAACCCTAGTAAAAGAAAACAAATTTTCTCCTCTATTGTACGAAGAACTGCAACAGGCTACAGCGTCTCTTCCATCACTACTCTCCTTACCAGAAGAAGAACTCATTCAGCTCACAGATAAACTCACTGATCAAGCTATCAAAACTAAAGAGTTTCATTCATTGCTAGAACTGACTGATAGGGAAAAACAAAAATTAATCCAAAGTAAGCCCGTCAGTATCACCGAACTACAACAAAAAATTAAAAACATTCTCACCTTGAAATCCAAAAAGAATGAATTGTCGTATGAAACTATTGTAGATCACTCCTACGATACTGCTGATCCTCAACTCATCCAAGCGGCACAGCTTGGGAAACATGCGCTCCGTGACCCACAAATTATGACTCTTTTATGGAATAAATTTAAAAATCAGAATAAAATTGCTACATTCTTAGGAGTAAACAGATCGTCAGTAAGTCGACGATGTAAAATATATAAACTTAACTAAAAAAAGGGTGGCTCATGAATCTGGCAGAATTTAGTGAGCGATGTGAAGAATTCATTGTCTACATGGATGTAGAAAAAGGCGTATCCAATAATACCCTTAAATCTTATCAACTCGACCTTAAGCAATTCAGTACATTTTGGAAGCATCTACAAAAAACAAGTAAGAAGAAACAACTCTTCAAAACAGTTCTAGATCGATTCTTTGTACATTTTTATACTCAAAACATTAGTAAAAGCTCTATTGCTAGAAAAATTTCATGCCTTAACTCATTTGAAAAGTTTTTATTAACACAAGGTATAGATTTAAAATTATCATTGCAGAGACCTAAAATTGATAGGAAGCTACCGGTATTTCTTAGTGTTGATGAAATATTCCACTTACTCGATAAGGTCAAAACTAAAGATCTTCCATCTCAGCACCCTGAACGAGACAAAACTATCCTCGAGTTTCTTTATGCTACTGGCATTCGGTGCTCCGAACTTATCAATATCGGAATGGAAGACTTAGACTTTGATGAAAAAACCATTCTCATCAAAGGAAAGGGTTCAAAAGAACGAATCGTCTTGTTTGGAGAAAAAGCCAAACAACAAGCAATGATATACTTAAAAGACGAGCGTATTAAACCGCAAAGTCCTCAAGAAAAATTTTTCCTCAATAATAGACTTGAACCCATGAGCTCTCGAGCGATACAAAGAATCATAGAAATGTTTAGGAAATTCTTAAAGATTGAACGGAAAATCACTCCACACAAAATTCGTCATACTTTTGCTACTCATCTTCTAAATCAAGGGGTAGACTTACGGGTAGTCCAAGAACTATTGGGCCATAAAACATTATCCAGTACGGAAAAGTATACCCATGTCTCTACGCCTCATTTAGTTCGTATTTATGATACTATGCACCCCATCAATAAAATGATTAAAAAAGAAGAATAATAACTCCCTATGAATCAATATAAACAATATTGCATCATTGTTACGTTTATAATCTCTTGTTTATTCATTACAGGACGACTTTGCTATCTCCAAATCTATCGTAATGAGTCATTAGAATATTTGAGCAAAAAGAATTTTACTCGCTTTGATAATATATTGGTCCCACGTGGAAATATAACGGACATACATGGCAATCTTTTAGCAACTAACCGCCCTATCACTAATGTGTATTGGCAAGGAACTGGCAATAACCGTTTTTCAAAAAAACAAGCCGACGATCTGTACTTTCTCGCTCAAACGCTTGATATGGAGTTACCCATCAATTCAATTAAAAATATGGAGCGGTATAAAAAGCAAATCTTAATAGCTAAGGACGTCCCCTTTGCCACCTTAAGCAAAATAGCTGAACACTTTGCGTTTAGCCCCAACCTCACCATTAAAACTCAATTCGAACGCTACTACCCCCATCAAATGCTTGGTTGTCATATTGTAGGCTACTTGGGAAATAATGATATTAACTCCAAGGTAGGAAAAATGGGCCTTGAAAGATTCTTTCAACGCGAGCTTGTTGGCAAGACCGGGCTCGTTCAAAAAACAGTAGATGCTGTTGGTTCAAGCATAACCCAACGAGAAATAAAACCGATTGTCCCAGGACAATCAATAACAACCACCCTTGATGTCCCCCTTCAAAAGATTGCCGAAAAGCTCTTTCCATCTAAGTATGCCGGATCTTTTATTCTCATGGACTCAGAAACTGGTGATTTGCGCGCCCTTATTTCTCGCCCAACCTTTAACCCCAGTATTTTCCTCAAACCTATTGAAGTTCAAGCTTGGCAACAGCTCACAGAAAATAAACCTTTTATCAACCGCGCATACAATGCCTGCTACCCCCCAGCATCACTGTTCAAGTTGGTTACTATTATTGCCGGCTTAGAAGAAGGAGTTATCTCTACTGATTCAACCAGCTACTGTAGAGGCTTTTTAAAGTATGGCAATAGAAAATTCCACTGTAATAGACGCTATGGTCACGGCAACGTCAACATCAAAGAGTCTATTGCCCACTCATGCAATATAATCTTTTATGAAATTGGTAAAAAATTAACAATGAATACCCTTGCTAGCTATGCTCACCGATTCGGGCTCGGAGAGAAAACTGGATTCGCCCTTCCAGAGCAAGAAGGCTTTATTCCCACCTCTGACTGGAAAATGCAAACAAAAAACGAACGCTGGTGGCCAGGAGAAACCATATGCGCCACGATCGGGCAAACCTTCATGCTTGTTACCCCACTCCAAATCGCACGCATGATCTCTGGTATATTTCAAGGATATCTTGTTAACCCACGTATACTTAAAGACGAGCCCATTATTAAAACACCCTTAGGAGTTAAACAAGAACACCTCAAATTCATCCAGGAAGCCATGAAAGAAGTTGCTGAAGAAGGTACAGCCCAACAGTTAAAAAAAGTTAAGGACATTGATATATATGCCAAAACCGGTACAGCTCAAACTAGTTCTCTGGACAAAAGAAAGCTGGGAGGAGAACATATAGAACACACTTGGTTTGTGGCGCATTTTGCTTATAAAAATCAAAACCCTTTTACTATAGTCATATTTCTCGAAAATGCTGGGTACGTACGCATAGCTACCAACATGACCAGGCAGTTCCTTATCGAATACAAAAAGCATATCGACCGCTACTATTCCAACACATCCCCTTAAAACACTCAAACCCTTTACAAATAACACCCAAATAGTGCACTATTAAAGAAAATAGGACAAATTAGTGAAGGAAGAACATGAGATTAAACAGTGTTGCAGTTAGCATCTTTACATTAACTACTCTTTTATTACCGTTCATGTCGATAGCCGAAGAACCTCACGAGTTCGCCGAAGCTCTTCAACAATTCAATGATCTACCACCTGAAAAGAAAACACTGGCTACTGAGCAAGCTATACAGCAAATAATGCTCGATACAAAGAATGAAACTTCTGAGAAACAAATCTCTACTGGAAAAAGACTCATGTATATTGCCGCTACTTATGGAATGGGGCTATTATATGCAGCAGCATATTTTCAAGTGGGTTTTTCACCAGAGGTTAAAGAGCTTATGACAGAGCAGGACGCTCTTCAACCAGAATATTCCTTGAGCAGTCAACCACTCGTTGATCTTGGAACTCATACACTAGATAGCGTCAAGGGCGGATGGAATGACCTTAAAGATTGGTATTATAAGTCCAAAGGTGAATCTAGTATAAAAAATCACAAAAAAATAGCAGCACTTTAAAAGTGCTGCTATAAACTTTATAAAAAAGCTATGACTACTTCTTAGTTGAAGCGCCAACAACCTTTTTTGCAAGGCGGCTAATTTTACGAGATGCAGTCTTTGCATGTAAAAGGCCTTTACCTTTAGCACGCGACAACTTAACTTCAGCTGACTTCATAAGCTCTTTGAGCTTATCAGAAGTTGCACCACTTTCAATTGCAGTAAGAACTTTCTTAACTGCTGTTTTCAAATCGGTTTTACGAGCCAAGTTAATTTTTCTGCGCTTATCCGCTTGACGGACTCTCTTTTGTGCTGACTTAATATTTGCCATGATTTCCTAATCTATGATGATAAAACTTTTTCTACTTTGCCCTTTTTGACACACTTGGTACATACAGAACCTGCATGAACTTTAGGACAATTTGGGTACTTAAATCTCATTTTATGAACGTTTGGATATAGCCAACGTTTGGTTCTATTCTTAGCGTGACTCACCAAATTAGCCGTTTTAGGGCTCTTATCACAAACTTTACATATGTTTGACATGAACAATCTACCTTTAATGTATTACTATTTTTAGGTTATTTACTATTAAGTGTATAAAAAAAGAGCACTTTTTACAAATTTCATTTATCTAAAAGCTCTTTTAATTGATGATGCAACTGCTCTGAACCACCAACCAGTGATTTAAAGGAAGAATCAATAGGGTTTCCTTCATACGTAGAAACCACGCCACCCGCCTCTTGAATCAACAAAGCACCAGCTGCAACGTCCCACCAGTACAGGTTATCGATAAAAATTCCGTCAAATCTGCCACAAGCTACATAAGCAATATCCAACGCCGCAGCGCCAAGCACCCGTATAGACATACACCGTTTATCTACACGCTGAATACAATCCCAGAAAAGATGACGAACTTCTGTAGAAACATCTCCTTTATAGGCCATAGGAGCTGCAATCATGGCTCTATCAAGGTCACGATGGCGAGAAACCTGGATAGGGTTACCATTTAAATAAGCACCATTGCCCTGAGATGCCACAAACATCTCCTCTCTATGAAAATCATAGATAAGACCAATAGCAAGCTGTTTTTGCTTGACTAGGGCCACAGAAATACAACTAAATGGGATATTTTGAGCAAAATTATTGGTTCCATCCAATGGATCGATCACCCAGTACAGGTCCTGACTAGCATCATCAAGCTGATTGCCCGACTCTTCAGCCCAAACTCCTGATCCTGGCAGTAATGCTTTTAAGTGCTCAATAAGATATGATTCTGCAGCCAAATCAGCCTCAGTAGCAAAGCTACCACCGGATTTAAACTCCCGCTCTAGAGACTTTCCATAAAATCCCTTAAGAATCTTACCAGCCTCAATAATCACCGCTTCTAAACTATCAAAAGGAACTATCTCGTTTGCAAATCTCACGCTGGAGCCTTTTCAGAATCATCAGAAACAATAGTCTCATCACGATCCTGGTCACCTGTGTTAGGCTCACGATCCTCATCAGCAGAGTCATCATCGGTCCATTTAAAATCTTTACGCGGTGTTATATCTAATAAAACATAGATATCACGAGCATAGAGAGTTTCTTTATCAAGCAGCTCTTCAGACAGCTTGGTCAACTTGTCCCGGTTAGTTTCTAAAAGCTCACGAGTATCTTTATAGCAGGCATCAACAAGATCTTTAACCGCTTTATCTATATACTCAGCAGTCTTTTGCGAGTATACAAAATCACCTTGTGCTTGACCATAAATGACCTGACCTAGCTCTGGAGACATACCATACTGTGTGATCATATTCCGAGCAATACGCGATGCCGCTTGGAAATCACTGGACGCCCCTGTATACATTTTATTAAACTCAATTTCTTCGGCGATTCGACCACCAAGAGCCATCATAATAGATGCCGTCATTTCATCTTTAGATTGAGTATATTTTTCACGCTCTGGTAACGAGTGGGTAACCCCTAGAGCTCGTCCCCGAGGAATAATAGTAACTTTATGCAACGGATCACTATCACCTGGTGTTAATAAAGCCACTAAGGTATGCCCTGCTTCATGATATGCGGTAACCCGCTTATCTTCTTCTGTGAGCATAATAGACTTATGTTCTTTACCGAGCATTAACTTATCACGAGCCTCCTCAAAATCTTCAATTTCGACCATTTTTCGGTTCTTTTTAGAAGCGCTAATCGCAGCTTCATTAATAAGATTTTCAAGATCAGCACCTGTAAATCCAGGAGTTCCACGTGCAATTTTTTTAAGATCAACATCTGGATCGATATTGATTTTTTTAGCGTGTACTTGAAGAATTTGCTCACGACTCTTTAAATCAGGGTAAGGCATATGAACAATACGATCAAAACGACCTGGACGTAATAACGCCTTATCAAGTACATCTTGTCGGTTAGTTGCAGCAATAACAATAACCGGCTCTTTGTTTGTTTCAAAGCCATCCATTTCAGTTAACAACTGATTCAATGTTTGTTCACGTTCATCATGACCACCACCAAGGCCACTGCCACGATGACGACCAACTGCATCAATTTCATCAATAAATATGATTGATGGTGATTTTTTTCGTGCTTGCTCAAACAGATCTCGCACACGAGCAGCACCCACCCCAACAAAAACTTCAATAAAGTCAGAGCCACTGATACTAAAGAAAGGACAGTTAGCCTCGCCAGCTACAGCCCGAGCTAACAAGGTCTTACCGGTACCGGGTTCACCAACTAATAAAACACCCTTAGTCATTTTTGCACCAAGACGGCTAAACTTGCTTGGATTTTTCAGATAATCAACCACATCCTTGAGCTCTTCCTTAGCCTCTCCAGCTCCCGCTACAGAATCAAAGGTTTCTTTAATCATGGACGGCATAAACATTTTCGCTTTGCTTTTACCCATATTAAAAAGACCGCCGCCTCCACCGCCTGAGCCACCGCGTGCCTGACGTAAGAAATGCCAAACCATGATTCCACCAAAAACTGCCATCATCAAGAGAATGAAATGCCAGAATGTAAATTGACCAGCTGCCGCAGAATTACGAGCAGTAATATCAATCTTATGATCTTTAATCAAAGCCCAGATATCTTTATCCCCTTCAGGGAATACGGTTTCAAACTTTTTATTATTCGTTAAAGTACCCGTAACTTCTTGTCCAGAAACTACAATATCCTTCACTTCATTTTGTTCTACCTTCTCAATAAAGGTCTTATATGAAAAAGTATTAATCTTCTGTATTTCCTGAGCAAAATACCGAAGCAGAGCAAATGATACAACTAAGAATATGACCATAATTACAAGGTTTTTTGGACCCTTTTGAATGTAATCACGAGATTTTTTAAATTTTCGACTCATGTAAATACTCACTCTTATTAAGGAAAATTATTAATCTAAATTTATTTATCTTTAACAAAATATCAGAACCTATCTCCAATTCACAATATTATTAATTATCAGGCCGCCATTATATAGAACAAACCTACTATATAGTATATTCCCTTTGAAAAAAACTGTCGACCGAAAAATAGCCTTTTGAGGTTATCTCATGAAGGGAATATTGTGCTCAAACACGGGTGACCAGGCAGGAAAGCTCCAGTGTTCATCAACAGGAGTTAAAAAACGCGTTGATTTAGTAGGAAGATGTAAACATCCAATACGACTATTTACTCCCTTTTCTGAAGAATAAACTAAGTAGTTACCACACGGCGACCAAGAGCATTCATCTTTATGCCCATCGTCAAACGTTACCTGTCGTTGTTCTCCAGTCTTAAAGTCATAACAATATAACTGCAGTAAACGATCTACGCGAGTGGAGTAAGCCAATTTGGAGTTATCAGCACTCACACATGGTGAAACGCCATGGCCCTTGGATATCCAGGATATACTCTTGTCTTTTAAGTTCAGCATCCCAATACGTGGACGCCCCATCTTATTAATGTAACAGAAAACGATATTATCCTCGCCGTTAAATGAGGGTGAAATATATTGTCCAACACCGGTAGTCAATAATACAAATCTTCCGCTCTTACTTTTAGGGTCAAATTGGTACTCATACAAATGGGCGTCTGCACGGTTAGACAAGGAAATAACTACCCGTCCCTTTTTTGAAACAGCCGGGGTCATGTTTTGACCATCAAATGACATGATGGTACGAGGTTTTCCTCCAGGTAACACTGACATGAGTGAAATATTAAAAGGACTATGCTGAGAGTAAAATAGCTGCGCGCGACTTGGATGCCATCGTGGTGCAAAGTTTATACGCTCGCCCTGCACTACCGGCTGTGGGGTAGTGCCATTGGCAACTGGCCAGAATGCAAACAAGTGCGAGTATTTTTTATGGTTTCGTTTTTGAGCTCCACGCTTACAAGCTACAATAACACTAGCAAACGATCCAAGCTCGGATGTAAGAAGTGGCCAAATTTGATCTGCAATTACATGTGCCCAGAAATCTATAGATCGCCCTTCTCGCTTAACAAGTTTCCCGGCAACCATGTCCCCAGAAAAAGTATTATAAAGTCGCCACTCAATAGTATCAGCATCCGGCGATAATAAATAAATCGCCAAGGCTTTTGATTGCAATGCTAGCTTGGTTATTTCTTTCTTATTTTTCAGTGGACTTGAATGAGATAGATCTACTTTAAACTGCCCTGCCGCTTCTAAATCCTGTCCAACTATTCGTGACACCTTCTTGAGCTCTTTAGTTACCGGTTTAATAGTAACAAGGGCTAACGGCATCTTAGTATTTTTTTTATTCTCAACGGTCACCTCTAAGCCATGCACCAGCTGAGAAACCAAGCATATAAAAAATAACCATCGTTTAGAAATTAAGTGTAAATTCATTGTTCCACGCCTTTTTTGGGAATTCGGTTTGCGATAAAGCCATTTGTGCAGCCATATCATATGCTAATATTTTCGAAGATTGAACGATCTGTAATGTTTTAATCTTACCAACTTCATTTAAAACCACTAAGATCTTACAAACCTGATCCGGAGTTATACCAGCAGGCGGACTCCAGTACTGTTGTAAAGCCGTCGCTATATCATCATGAATAAGTAATGCAGCCATATCATCCTTACCAATATAGATGGGATCATCTACCTTCTCTTCTGCTATAGCTTTAGGCTTCACTTCTTCTTTTTTAACAGGCTTAACTTCACGCTGTGAGATGTTCTTTTTTACCTCTTGCTTGGGCTTTTCAGGAACTACCTTCTTAACCGGCTGTGCCTTCTTGACCTTAGGAACTATCTTAGGTTTTTTAACCACTTTTTTAATTGGTTTTTTGACACTCTTGCTTTGAGTTGCTGCCTTTTTTTTGATTGCCTTGTTAAGCGAACGCTTAGAAATATGACGAGCATACGGCATCACAATAAAATCGAGCTTGTGTCGTAATAATTGAGAATGCACAAACACATCACCAAGCTTTTTGACACCACCACAAAAATAAAATGCTCCCCCACAAATGATTGTATGCAGTACTGCTACAAAAAGCATCATCTGATAAAAAAACTTACTTTTTCTAGAGAGTTTTTTGGGTAACCAATGCCACATGTTCTATCCCTTTTATAGCACTCACTTGATCAAACGTTGTAATGATAGTTTCATAGGGTAATGACTTATCGCCATGAATAAATACGATATTATTTTTAGGATCACGAACAAGGCTCTTTTTTAAGTAATCAATCAATGCAGAAAGAGAAACTTTTTCTTTATTAATAAATATCACTCCAGCCTTATCAATGGATACCATGAGCGACTCTTTATTAAAATCTTGTGGCGCCTGTTCTTTGGCTTTAGGTAAATCAACTTTAATCACACTATGCATCATGGGCGCTGTTATCATAAAAATAATCAGCAACGTTAATGCGGTGTCAATTAAAGGCGTAAGAGAAACTTCAGGAACACTAATGTTCTTACGTAGTTTACTCCTTCTTATTTTACGCATTAATTCCCTTTCTCACTCACAAACAATCGCGTAGCCAACCATAAAAATCGATCGCCCAATGAATTAAGACGTTGCTCTATTGAACGCAACTGCAAGGTTAAAATATAAAACATAACGAGTGCCGGAATCGCAACTAATAACCCAGCTACCGTAGTAATAAGCGCTTGTGCAATACCAGGCGCAACGGCAGTGATATCAGCACTTTGTTTTTGACTGATATCCATAAACGCATTAACCAATCCCCATACTGTACCAAACAATCCTAACAATGGTGCAATTGCCGCTGTCGCTCCTAAGAACGGAAGCAGAGATTCTTCTTTATGCAAGATACTATCTAAGGTTTGATACACCAAATGATCTAACATTTCCCATTCACGGTTTTGCAACTGAGGAGAAAGTTCATTTTTATGTACTAATAATGATTTAAGATATGATAAGTTCTTTGATAAAAAATATCCTGGAAGTGTATGTGCAAACTTAGTTGTTATATGTAATACATCTTCCAAATTTTCGGCATTTTTTATATGTGATAACGCTTTACGGATCTGTACTCTTTTTGCTCGCCACATGACAAGCTTATAAAAAAATACGGTCCAACAAATTACTGAAGTTATAAATAATATTATTAAGACGCTTTTTGTCATTAAATCTGAATGATACAACAACTGAGTCATTCCAACGCCATTAAACATACTCATTCAATTAGTCTCCCTGTTAATTAATTATGCTCACTATATTATCACAATCTTATTCTTTTACATATCTTTTTGATTTGAGTTGTTCTGCTACATATTTTTTTAAGCGCTCTTTATCTCTTACTCCATGCTCAATTTGCCATTGATATGTCCGCTCAAGAAGTTCACCCATCTGAGGTCCCGGCTGTACAATATCAACAATATCTTCACCACACAATGCTGGCGGTTCTGGATGATAAAAGACACCATATTTTTTTGCATTCGCTTCAAACTCTGCCTCTAAACCAAACAACTTAGTCATCATCTTTTTATCAGCACCCCGTCGTCCACGTTTATCAGCTAATGATACCTTAACCAATTGCGCCAAATGAGTATGAGGAGCAAGCTTACTAGCTAACCGCTTATACGCACCAGGGCCAGCCTTAGTTGCCGTAAACAGCACCGGTTCCATATGAAACTGTACTAACTTCTCAATCGTTTTAATCAGTTTCTTTTTGCTGACAAAACGCTTGAGTAATGAACGCGCCAATACAACTCCAGCTTCAGCATGTCCAATACTACGCCACTTCCCATCTATATACTGAGTTGTGCTTACTTTCCCCAAGTCATGGCACAGGACTGCTAACATAACCGTCAGCCGATCTTCAGCAGAATCATATTCTAATTGTGCGGCAGCATCTAATGCCTGCATTGTATGTTCAAATACATCACCTTCAGGATGCCACTCAGGGTTTTGTACAATCCCTAACGTATCATATAACTCTGGCAATACTTCTTGAAGCCTGCCAATCGCATGCAGCCACCGAATCCCTAATGACGGATGTTCAGATCGTAGCAACATCTTTATAAACTCTTGCTCAATGCGTTCTCGAGACACTTCATGAAGATCCATCGCCTTACAGATTACATCAAGCTCATCGGTCGGTGTAAACTCAAACCGAGAAATAAACTGCATGACTCGAAACAACCGTAACGGATCTTCCATGAATAACTTTTTATCTGTCGGCCTTAAAATCCCATGCTTAAGATCTTTCATCCCATCAAAAGGATCAACCAGTTTTAAAGTATGTAAATCTATCCCCATGGCATTAATTGTTACATCGCGCCTACGAAACGCTTCCTCGATAGACATGTTAGGATCAATCTCAACCTCAGGCTTTCTTCCAGAGCGATCCTTGCGCGGTATAGACCAATCTATATCCAAATGCTCTAGCCGCAATACTCCATACGACTTCCCAACATAATTAACCCGACCAAACTGTTCCAAAAGCTGCGCCAACTGCTCTACCGTTAACCCATGCACCTCAATATCAAGATCCTTGGTCTCAATACCTAGCAGCAAATCGCGTACGGCACCACCGACCAAGAACGCGTAACCGCCCACACGATGAATAGCAGAAATGATATCTTCAAGATCAGGATATTCTTGTAACATCTCAACTAAGGCAGGCTTCCATTGACCAAGTGAAATTAATTGATTCACAATATCTATCTCTTTTTCTAGTTTGAATGTTTGCTGAAATACTATATCATATTTCTAAGGTATATAAAAAATTCAATCAGAATATCTAGACTTACATACAGGAATATCCACATGATACAAAATAAAATTATTGCACTGATGCTCCTGATTTCGACCGGCCTGAGTTGCATGGAAGCTCCTTCTACAAATCTTGATCTTCGCAATCCTCATTCGAATCGTCGCTCCCCACATGCTAGAGCCCGAAATGATGCACTTTCTCTCCTTGTAGCAGAATCTATGCCCTCTTCTATGCCTCGGATCCAACCTCCTGGAAGTCACCCCTTTGACGACCTTCTTGTTACACAACTAAATTATCGCAATCCTACAGCAAAATATCCAACCCTATACAAGCCCCCTACAAATCTGGACCCAATGAATTCAGTTTTTGCACTGATGAATGACGAACCTCCCGCAAACTTGACCGAAATGAGTGCAGGTGTGTATAGGATGGTAGCTGAGGGAAAGGTTATGCCGGCAAAAGACAACCGGCTTGATGAACTAATAAAATGGCAAAATGGAAAACGTTTTAATACCAAATATTTAAGAAACTTTGGACAGGTTCGAGAAGATCTTATAAAAGAAGAAGGGTTTGAACCTGTAGAGTTTACCACCCGAGATAACTTAAAGATTGCTGGTTTATGGAAAGATCGTGGTGAGGAAGCGCGATGCAATATTGCAATTTCATGTGGATTCATTCCTGGTAATCCCATGGGGATGGCCACGCTATACGACAGTTTTCCAGACTGGTGCAACCTTCTCTTTATTTACGCACGTGGGCATGGTCCAAGTGAAGGAAGCTTAAAAAGAAGTCTTTGGGAAACTAAGTATGCTGAAGGTGAGCCACTTGATATCATGGCAGCACTAGCATGGATGCATCAACAACATCCTGATCTTGCAAATATTCCCTACGGTACTTGCTCAGGAGGCTTTCACTCAATCAATGCATTACTCCTACTTCAAGAGGAAGAACGTATTGCCGATTTACACATACCAGGAGCGCTTATAGATAGTGCTTGGGCAACTATGGAAGAAGTAGGATATAATGTTGCTCGCAACCATATGAAGGGATGGAACAATGGAATCTACTACTATTTTCTTAGTGCGGTTTATCAGACCCTATTAAAACGTGGTTTTACAAAGGTAGAAGCTGAACGCAATCTTCTTAACGGACGTATGGCTAACTTCCCACCAGAAGTACTACTAGCATTGGTGCATGGTACTGATGATCCTGATGTAGATATTGAATCCATACGTAACCTCCAACGGGTTGTCCTTAATAGCTCGTTATGGGAAGTTTCAAATGCTGGTAACCCCCATGCAGCAATGCAATTAAAATGTAAGCATGAGTATGCATTATGGCTGCGTCAACAAATAGAAAAAATGTTGAACCCTTCTCGTGGCTATGAATCAGATGAAGTAGAAACATGGGAAGAGGTAGAAGATTGACATCATCCTGCGAATAGATAGAAAATAATGGTGGAGCTAACCGGGGTCGAACCGGTGGCCTCATGAATGCCATCCATGCGCTCTACCAGCTGAGCTATAGCCCCACACCATTAGATATAATATATCAAAAACATAAATAAAAAACAATTCGATCAACTATGCACTCTTGTAAGAATCACCATTGCGTTCTTCATCACGACGCTTGTCTTTCATCTTGGTGATTTCTTTGGCCATCTTATCAATGGTTTTTTCAATAGCGCTATACATTTCCCGCTCTTGATCATGCGCAACAAGACTAAAGTGCGGACCGTTAATACGTATTTCTACATCCGACAATTTACTGCTATGCTCCATGTTCATCACAATATCAAAAAAAATTGGACCTTTTTCTTTCAATAATAGTTTTTCTATCTTTGCTAGTTTATCGTTTATGAAGTTTTCAATAGATACAGAATGATCCATTCCTTTAAAGGTAATTCTTTTTTCCACAGTAAAAATCTCCTAACTTGATGACTAATAGTTTTCCATTTCTATCTATCAACTATACTCAGATAATTTTTATTCACCACCTATAAATTATTCTAAAACAGCATGGAGGCAAAACAAAAAAGCTGCTATCTTTTTTTGTCGAGATGCAAAAACCGGTCCTTGTAGTAACTTACAAGCCTGTATCGTTTTTAACATCATTGGAGAAATAACATAAAGAGTCGTAGCCTGTCGAGCATTATTTCCCAGTGGCTCTGTAGACATTTGATGCTCTAAAAACCTTCTAAATCGATTGACCTCCATTCCTGAAACATGATTAACTGGCAATGTAGCTTGCGTAGCTCCATAAAAACAATTTATGTTTTCAAGACGTCGATCAAGGTCGTTAGGATTTTTATTTATAAATGTAAAAACACGCTCTAGATGTTGTAATAAAGAAACCCTATAGATAGATTCTGGTGCATGTTCCAGCAAATCACGATGAACAGATTGCCCTAGATTCACAGCGGCTTGTTTTTGGGTTGTTATATATAATTGAAACCATGCTGGTTGATCTAATTCTCTGGGTACAATAGATAAATTCTTACAGGTGCCTTGTAATTGGACCTTAGGATCCATCGCATTAAGTTGAGTGACTAAAAAAAAGATGTATAAATAAAAATGCTTTTTTATAACCCACACCAATTAGCTAGATAAAGAAGCAAACAAGTGGAATAAAAATGCAACTACGTTAGGTGAATGATCTTCTTCTTTGTTACCCATTACCTCAGTACAAGTAGACAAAGTATGTAACATAGAAGGAGTGCAATGGATAATAGCCTCTTGTGTATAAAAAGTAGAATCAAGATTACCAACTGATACCTTACGTCCCAAAAAGCGTCTATAGCCCAGAATATTACCCCCTTTAACCAAACCTTCCAATGAGGCTGGTTGCTTCTCACCATAAAAATCTCGAACCGTACGAATACGCGTTGCAGTGTCTGCCTCATTAGAGCCAATAAACAGAGAAGCTTGCTCTACATGCCCCATAAGTGTTGTACGCGAAAACTCTAAAGAATCTATCCATGGTCGAAGCTCTTCCCGCTCCTTAGTACCATTTTTTTTTTGAGTTTTTAAATATTTATGAAACCATGCTGGCAGCTCCCCTCCCATAGACAACTCTTTACACGAATTTGACCTTTGCAATGGAGGAACTGCATATACATGTATAGCCAGAAATAACCCGATGCTTAAATAAAAAAGTAGTTTCATAGAGGACCTATTTAATAGTGTTTTTTCTTGGGAGCTTGAACATTAATAATAACCGGAACGGACTTAAGCTCGTAATTTTTTCTTAAAATATTTTCAAAGAAAGCCAACTCGCGATCACCAAAGTACTGAGGGTAGTTAACCGACAACTTAATAGTCATAGGAGCTGTACCAATCTGGTCAGCTCTTCGCAACTCTAATTTCTTCTCATTTTTAAACAATGGCTTACGCATCAACATCCGTTTAAACAACTCGGTCAACTCATCAGAAGGAATTTTGAGATTATACCGATGCCAAATCTTTTCTACCAATGGTAACAACTTATGCAGATTTTTCTTGCTCTTACATGAAATAGTCAATGACTCTAAGCGCTTAATGAAAAAGAGGTATTTTTCAAGCTCAGAATCTAAGCGTTCTTTTTCATAGTCATCAAGAATGTCTGATTTATTAAAGAGTAAAATAAGAGCCTTACCTTGTTCAAACACATAAAATGCCAGCTTAAGCTCCTGATCAGAAAGTTGCCCTTCATTAGCATCAACCATGAGTAGAATCAGATCAGAAGTCCGGACTGACGCCAGTGAACTTTTAACCATCAAAGATTCTATATCAGTCTTAATAGTTTTTTTACGTCGTACTCCAGCCGTATCAACCAACTCCAATGTAGATTTTTCAAACACGATTGGTTCAGCAATAGATTCTCGAGTAGTTCCAGCTTGATCTGCTACCAACGACCGCTCGTCTTGCGTTAAAATATTCATCAAGGATGATTTTCCAACATTAGGCTTCCCTAAAATTACTACCTTATATTCTGGACGAACTCGTTCCTCTTCTTCTTCTAAAGGACGTTCTTTGAGAATATCGGTAACAGAAGATAACACTTCAGATATACCGGTACCATGCGTAGCCGATACAGGAACAATATGCTCAAAGCCAAATCGATCAAATTGATATAAATTCTCTTGCGTCTCTTTAACGTCAACCTTATTAACCGCTAAAACAACAGGAATACCTAGCTTGTGGAGCATCTTGGCCAACTCTTGTTCATCTGGCAAGATACCAATCGTACCATCAACAACAAATACCACAACTTGCGCCTTTTCAATCAAGCCCAACGCTTGCGTACGAATAGCTGCCAAAATAGAATCATGCTCTGCTTGAGCACATAAACCACCTGTATCAATAAGATCAAATGAAATACCGTCATGAGTGATAGCGTCTTTTAAATAATCCCTGGTCACACCAGTTTCATTTAAGATAATACTCTTTGTTCGATTTGAAATTCTGTTAAACAAACTGGATTTACCAACATTGGTTCTTCCAACTATGACAACCTTAGGTAACTTATTCATCCCCATCCTCCTTGAATTCGGTAACCGTTCCAGGAAAGTGCTCTAGTAAAGAATGAGTCATTGCCCATGTAGCTTTATCTGAAACATCCAGAGGAACATCTTTATTTGTTACTGATACTTTATTATTTGATTGATAAAAAACTTTTTTAACTGGCGCTTCTGGCATAGCCTGCTTTGCAACAGACTTAGACACTGCTGGCGCTTGCGGCTGCGCCTTACTACTCTCTTCAAAAATAGGCTCTAACTGAACATTATCGCCAAACACCGATTTCAATATCGCAAACCACTCTGATTCTTTTCTACTAAAAATATCCTGAAACAGTTCAAACTTCTTAAGAAAAACCACCTCTAATAATCCCGAAGCTTTATCATGCGCCTTGAGCTTTGCCTGAGCAAACAATGAAACCACTAGCTGATCGTCAATCTTGGCAACACTTTCTAAAAACGCTGCCCATTCATTGGGATGCTCTGTACGACTTACAGCTACCGGTGCAGCCGGTTGAGGCACAACACGGTCAACTGTTTTTTTTTGCGGTACTGGCGGTTCTGTCTTAACAGGAGTAGCCTTTACATCTCCAACTGATGCCTGACTATGTGCAATAGCCCAAATACGAACCCAAAACATAGATAAGAACAAATGTTTATCTACAGATTTTAAAAACAGTTGCTCTTGCTGGCAGCAAAAATGAAAGAGCGAGATCATGACTTTTAAGGGTACTTTTGCCAGTGTAGACTTTAACTCCTCGGTCATCGAAATATTGGCAACAGGGGCCCCATATTTTTGCCACACAATCATCTTCAACACAAGCATGAATCGTTGCCAAACAATCTCAGGAGCAAATGTTTCTAACTTGAGAGTGGCTATATATGAAATTAATGACTGTGGTGATGAATCATTAGATGAAATTATATGGTTAGTTAAAGTACAAATCTGATCGTCACTAATAGAACCCAATACTCGCAATACCTGTTCTTCTGTTACCTTATCACTAGAAAAACGAACCTGCTCTAATAAATTAAGCGCATCACGAGCAGAACCTTCAGTTTCACGAATCAATAACTGTAGGCCAGCCTCATCAAAACCAATCTCTTCTTTTTCACAGACTGAAACCAATAATTTATGTAAGTCTTGTTGAGCAATTGCTCTAAAAAAAAGTTGGAAACAACGAGAACGAACAGTTTCTATAATTTTTTTATCGTCAGTGGTAGCCAAGATAAATAACACTGATGCCGGAGGCTCTTCTAATATTTTTAAAAACGCATTAAAGGCAGCCTTGCTTAACATGTGCGCTTCATCAATTAAATAAACCTTTTTACGACCCAACAAAGGGAGTAATGAAGCCGCTTCAATAATCTGACGTACATTATCAACACCGGTATGCGATGCAGCATCCATTTCGATAAAATCAGGGTGATTACCTTCTTCCATAGCTTTACAAGATGTACAGACAAAGCACGGTAGTACTGTCTTACGAGGATCCTTCTGAAACTCACTTAACATCTCACAATTGATAGCAGCAGCAAATACACGAGCCGTAGAGGTTTTTCCACAACCACGCTGTCCTGCAAAAAGGTAAACAGGAAAAAAATGATTCAAATACAAGGTGTTCTTGATCATGCGCACAGACAAATCTTGACCTATTATTTGGTCAAAGTTTTTTGAACGCCATTTACGGGCCAGATTGAGATATGTCTTATTCATAATAAGCTCACTTTAGACTAGGTACTTGAACAAACTCACCAACGATTACTTCTCCATAAAAAAAGGGAAGCCTACAAAACCAATATACCCCTTGCTGCTTCCTCTCGGACCTGACAAAATAAAGCATATCGATTCTTAGAGCTTCCCAAGCTTTTAATCAATTCTGGTGGAGAGAGAGGGATTCGAACCCTCGATGCCCCTTTCGAGACATACACGATTTCCAATCGTGCTCTTTCGACCACTCAGACACCTCTCCCAACAGTTTATTTTTTATCTGTTGATTCTGTCTTTTTAGGAGCAGCCTTAGGAGCAGCCTTTTTAACCGCTTCTTTCTTAGGTGCAGCTTCTTTTTTATCAGCAGCCTTTACTTCAGCTTCCTTAGGAGCTTCAGTTGTCTTTTTAGGAGCAGCCTTAGGAGCAGCCTTTTTAACCGCTTCCTTCTTAGGTGCAGCTTCTTTTTTATCAGCAGCCTTTACTGGTGCTTTGGCAGCAGCTTTAGCTGGCGCTTTTGCAGCAGCTTTAACTGGAGCTTTCTTTGCAGCAGCTTTTGGAACAGCTGTTTCTTTTGCTTTTGCAGCCTTTTCAGCAGCAACTTTTTTCTTTTCAGCCATTACTTTATCAGCTTGCTCTTTTCCAGATTCAACAGCCTTAACTAAGTGCTCAATAACGAACTGAATAGACTTAGGAGAATCATCATTAGCAGGAATGATATAATCTACCAATGATGGATCACTGTTAGTATCAACAAGAGAAACTACAGGAATTCCAGCAATATTTGCTTCACGTAATGCAGTATCTTCTTTACGAACGTCTACTAACACAACTGCGCCCAAAGGCATCTTCAATGTCCTGATTCCACCAACAGTACGTTGTAATCTTTCTACCAACTTACCAAAAACATTAAGTTCTTTTTTGGTGTAAGAAAAATCATCTGATTTTTCAATAATATCTTCATAATGTAACAACTTGGTTACAGATTTTTTAACTTGTGAGTGATTGGTTAATGTTCCACCAATCCAACGATAGGTTACGCTTGGCATGTTAAGTTTTTTACCAGCATCGCCAATAACTTTTTGAGCAGATTTTTTAGTACCCACCCATAAGACAGTCTTACCTTCAGCTACAACAGATTCTAAGAATTTTGCTGCTTGATCCATAGCAAATGCTGACTTGGAAACGTCAATAAGGTGAATTCCGTTTTTATGTCCCCAGATATAAGGAGCCATTTTTGGACACCATTTACTAGTTTGGTGACCGAAGTGAATGCCGTGTTTTACTAAATCTCTAAAATCAATCATCGAAAATTTCCCTTCAGGGTTTTAACTATTGCTTTTCAGGCCATATGGCCACCCCAATTTACAAAAAGCAAGATTTAACAAATAATACAAATATAGTGTACCTGAATTGGCAAAAAGTGCAATAACAAGCCTATAATCAATCTGATGCTGATACCCCAATAATCTCATTATCTCTAATAACCTTGCTATAGCGACGCCCAAGAAGATACGCAACCGCGATCCAGGACGTTATTAAAATAGCAAAAAACCCTCCTTCAACCGATACAAAGGCATTTGCACCATAATTAACAAAGATCCACTCAGCAATCTTATTAAAGGTAGAACCAAAGCTTTTGGCAAACTTCTGACCAAATGAATCGATCCACGACTTGGACTTAAATTTGATCTCTTTCAAGGTTGGAATATAGAGGCTTTCTCGAACAGGGTAGCTCACAGCATAGTTAATAGAGCGAATGAGAACAAACACTGAAGTCAAGACATGCCAATGCCAGTGACCAAAGAGCATAAACACCACAATCAACAATCCTGTAGCAATAGGAATAAAGAGAAGACACTTTCTCTCTCCATACTTCCGTAATAAGTAGGTTGTACCAAATAATGAGATTAAAAAACTAAACAAGTGTACAAAAAAGTTCTGTTCAAACAGGGAACAACTCAATCCTGCAACATCATTAGCAGCCTTATCAGCTATAATCAAGCGCTGATATGACAAAATCACATTGATAACCTCATAAAAGAAGATCATGCCAAAAATACCCATTACATAAGGGACCTTCAACAAAAGCCATAATCCTGAAAAAATACTAGTCTTTTCTACCCCAGCCTTTTTCATAGCCTTTTCTTCTTTATATACAGCCTCATAACCATGTAATCGATACCCAGGAACCACCCGAATCATCCAAAGTATAATAATCGGTACAATCATTAATAACACCGACGAGGAAGCCACAATAAGCTGATGCTTTACTGTACTGGATAGAACAATAGAACCTGTATACTGACAACTGAAAAAATACCAGGAAATCGCCGCCACTAGCATGCCACCAATCTTAGATCCCGCTACCATAAAAGAATAGTACTTTTTTGTTTCATTTGGACTACTTACCGAGTTGGCAAACGCCCAAAACAGACTCACTATGAATGGTGAATATCCTTCGATAAAAAAGAAGAAAAACCAACCAAACCAACGATATGGACTTGATACTGTATTATCCAACCCAATAGTAGGATTCCCTAGTAAATAAGCGCAGACTAGTCCTATCAAGCTAAATGCAATAGTATAGACACACAACAATCGATATCGTCTCATTCTATCAACCAAGTAAGCAAACAGTAAAACTGCCGGTATCAAAACGATCATAGAAAGTATTTTAGCTGTAGGCAGGTAAGAACGTCCCACTACATATATAAAAACGGAGTCTTTAAGCTCACGCATTACAGTATAGGATGATATAACAAAGAAAAACGCCCCGGATAAGTACAAGAACTTTAATTTCTCATAACGATCTAGATTCAAAAAATTCTGGCCTAAAAAACCCATTTTAAATCCCTTGCAACAAGTTAGTAATACACCGCTTGCTCATTTTTAACCCTATTTGTTATCGCTGGATAACCCAATAATTTCGTTGTCTTTCACTACTTGACTATAACGCCGACCAATAAAATAGGCCACTAAGATCCATGAACCTATTAGTGTAGCAAAAAATGCCGCTTCTAGCGACACAAATGCTGAGGCACCATACCGTACAAAAACCGATTCGGCTATTTTATTAAAGGTAGATCCAAAGCTCTTGGCAAACTTCTGACCAAATGAATCAATCCATGACTTGGATTTAAACTTAATCTCTTTCAAAGTCGGAACATACAGCGCTTCTCGAACCGGATAGCTGATTGCATAGTGAATAGATCGCATTAATACAAAGACCGATGTTAATACATGGAAATGCCATGCCCCAAAAGCCATAAATATAGCAATCAATACCCCTATCGAAACAGGAACAAAGAGAAGACACTTACGCTCTCCATATTTTCTTAATAGGTACGTAGTTCCAAATAGAGCAATAAGTAAACCAAAAACGTGTACATAGAACATTTGCTCTAACAATGAACAACTCAACTCTGCCACATCTTTTGCGCCAGTATCAAGCAAGACTAACCGCTGATAGGACAAAACCACGTTAATAACTTCATAAAAGAAAATAATGCCAAAGATCCCCATCACATAAGGAACCTTAAAAAGAAGCCACAATCCACTAAAAAGGCCACTTTTTTCTTTACCAGCCTTTTTCATAGCCTTTTCTTCTTTATAAACCGCTTCATAACCATGAAGCATGTATCCTGGCACCGTTTTGACCATGAAGAAAATAACAACCGGAACTAATAATAATAACGCTGAAGATAACGCTACAATTATTTGATGTTTTAACGTTCCGCTGATCGGTACAGCAGAATTGAAATTACAACTGAAAAAATACCAAGAAAATGCCGCCGTAACAATACCGCCGACCTTAGAAGCTGCAACCATGTATGAATAATATTTTTTGGTTTCTTTTGGACTGTTAATCGAGTTAGCAAATGCCCAAAACAGACTCACAATAAAAGGTGAATACCCTTCAACAAAAAAGAAAAAGAACCAACCAAACCAACGATTCGGACTTGTTACTGGATTATCTAAACCTACTACTGGATTTCCCAGCAAATAAGCACAAGCAAACCCGATCAGGCTAAATGCAATGCTATAGGCACACAACAGCCGATACCGACGCATTCTATCTACTAAGTATGAAAACAACAAAATTGCTGGAATCAACACAATCATAGATAAAATTTTTGCCGTTGGTAAATACGAACGCCCCACCGTATAAATAAAGATCGAATCCTTGAGATCCTTCATCACGGTGTATGCCGCAATTACAAAGAAGAACGCCAAAGATAGATAGACCAATTTCAAATACTCTGAACGCTCAACGTCCCAAAAACTCCAAAACTTAGAACTCATAGTATCGTAATCCCTTACAACAAATTAGTAATATGCCTCTTTTTGACTCCTACTAACAACCCTACCCTTTTTAAGAAAAAGAGCTCTCTAATTTGCTTAGAGAGCTCTTTTTTATCATACTTTATATCGTACTATTTTTAACATACAACCTTGTTTTCCTTAACTGCAGTGTTGTATTTTCTTGAAGCATATATAGCAATTGGTACCCATAAGGTAATTAATCCAACACCACCAAATGTGAATATCGTCATAAATGCTGCGGCACCAGCAGGACCGGACATCTTAATAAATCCTTCGCGGAATGTATTAAAGAATGAACCTGTACCTTTTGATCCTCGACTTCCAAACATTTCAATCCAAGCTTGAGATTTGTATTTCGCATCAGCACTGGTTGGAATGTAAAGCTGTTTCAATGTTGGTTGGTTTAATGCATAGTTAACAGCTTTAGCAAATACCATGATCCAGAAGAATACTGCAAGACCAGTGTAGAACTTAGATGTTAATACTGCAAACAGAACCAAGAACGGTAAAATAAGTAATGACGCTGTCATACCAACTTTACGTTGAATATTGTTAATACCAAGGATAACACACAAGAATGCAACCAAGCCGGTCATCCAAGCATAGCTTCCTAAATATGCAACTCGCTCAGCACTTGTCGCAAAGTTTTCTGCAACGTTAATCTTAAGTAAGAAATCAAATACTGTAACAATCATTTCAAAAATTGTAATAATAAAGAAAATACTCAATAGGTAAGGAGTTCTTAATAATAGGAAAAGACCTTCAAAGAATCCAGCTTCTCCTTTTTCTTTCTTATCAACCTTAGCTTCATCAGCAGATTTATAACCCTGACGTTGACTTGCTGGTACAATTCTACCGAAAATCCAAACCATAAAACCGATACAGAAAATCAAAACACCTGTAATAGCCACAACTGGACTACTGTCACCATTGAAAAAGTTCTTTCCAAGTGGTGTCAAAAACAATGGTCCAAGAATATTGCCCAGCTGACCAAAGAGAACAATCAGAGGGTAACCTCTTTTTGCTACATCTGGTGCAGTAATATCAGCGGTATACGCCCAGAACAATGCAACAATTAGTGATCCAAAACTTTCAACCCAAACGTACCAAAGCCAACCCAAGATTCGTGATGGGCTTTCTACAGTGTTTGCAAGACCAATTGTTGGGTTCATAAATGCTAATGCAAAAGCAAATGCAGTTACACAGTAGAACGCCGTTAAAATATAAAACACCTTATCTCGAGAGAACCAATCGATAAGTTTAGAGTAGAACATAACAATCGGAAAAACTGCAAACATAGAAAGTATCTTTGCATAAGGCTGGTAGATTCCACCAACGATAGAAAGAAACAATCCATCCTTCAAAGGACGTAGAGTCCAGTAGGTTCCAATTACAAGGAAAAATATGAATCCGAGAACTACAAACTTGAAAACTTCTTCACGGCTTTGAAAGTTGCCGTACATTCTTTTCAAAAATGACATCATAGTGAAACAATCCTTTAAAATAAGTAAGAAAAAATAAATAAATCTATTTCAATTTTAATTTTAGCAAACTTACACAACTTTGCCAAAATTATTTTCAATTCAAAATCGCCTATTAATTACTTTGCCATCATATTCACTCCCTTTTAACACACTTATTACTTGAATGCTCCAGTAGCCCACCCCCCTCTTCAAAGGAAAGCAGTCCCTATCATTGAAAAATCTTCACGAGAAAGAGATAGAAAAGCCTAAAACGTCACTCAGACGCATTATTCAAAGGCTAACACTGAAAGAAAAGGCCACTCTGTGCCTGTTATTTAAGGTAATGGTTTAAAAAATCCCCATTTACTCTCAAGCTTAATTATGATAAACTATCTTTATAAATAAGCAAAATTTTAAATCAGAAAATCACCTTCCTCAGTATAATATCAATTTTACGTAGGATCAAATAAAAATATGATAGACGAAAAGGAAATCACCCTACAGGAGCCACAATCGGCAGAAGAAGAGCAAACTGATTACCTATCAGTTCTTCCTCTAAAAAACGTGGTCATCCTCCCAAAAAGTATTAATCCTGTAATCGTAGGACGTAAATCCTCCATTCAGGCAGTTGAGTATGCCCTTAAACATAATAAGTCCCTCTTTGTCACAGCACAAAAGAACCCTAATGTTGAGAACCCTACTGGAGATGATATCTTCGAATATGGCCTCAGAGCCACTATTTTGCAAGTTATCCGCATGCCAAATAATGCACTCAAGATTCTCATTGAAGGAATTTCTCGTGCTAAGATTGTACATTTAGAAGACAATGGCGAGTTTATGGGTGCATACTTCGAAGACCTACCAACTACCAATGCTAATAATAGCGTCGAGCTCGAAGCATTGTGGAGACAGGCTAAAGAACTCTACGGCGAATATGCAAAGCTAAATGATCGAGCTCCTCAGGACTTACTCGCTCAAGCACGTACCATGGATGATATCGACAACTTAATCGATACTATGGCTGTTCAGCTTTCATTGTCTTTCGATGAAAGACAGGCTGTATTAGAACTCTTCGACCTCAATCAACGAATACTCAAGGTAGCAGGGCTTTTACAAAAAGAAATAGAAATTCTTCAAACAGAACAACGTATTAAAGGACGTATTCAAACACAGGTTGAAAAAAACCAACGAGAATACTATCTAAGCGAACAAATGAAAGCTATCCAGAAAGAGCTAGGTCGTGATGATCACTCCTCTGAGATCATCAAAATACGTGAATCCTTGAAGAGTTTAGGCCTCACCACAGAAGCTAATGAAAAAGTAGAAAAAGAATTAAAGCGCTTAGAACAAATGCCTCCACTTTCTTCGGAAGCGGTTGTCAGCCGTCATTACGTCGAATGGGTAACTGGATTACCTTGGAAAAATGCTACTAAAGATAATATTGCACTCTCTAAGGCAGAAAAGATTCTCAATGAATCTCATGCTGGTCTCCAAAAGGCAAAAGAGCGTATTTTAGAGTTCTTAGCAGCAATTAAGTTTAGAGGATCTCAGGAACGATCACCGGTTATTTGCTTTGTAGGTGCTCCTGGTGTTGGAAAAACATCATTAGCAAAGACTATTGCAGAAAGCCTTGGGCGTGAGTTTGTTCGTCTTTCACTCGGTGGAGTACGAGATGAAGCTGAAATTCGTGGCCACAGGCGAACCTATATAGGAGCGCTTCCTGGTAAAATTATCCAAGCAATGAAAAAGGCTAAGGTTAAAAACCCAGTTATATTGCTCGATGAAATCGATAAAATGTCTAATGACGTTCATGGCGATCCATCAGCAGCATTATTAGAGGTGTTAGATCCAGAACAAAACAAAGGATTTGTAGATCATTTCCTTGATCTTGAATATGATCTATCTCAAGTAATGTTTATTACTACAGCTAACATGCTGGAAAACATTCCATACCCACTTTTTGATCGTATGGAAATTGTTAACCTTGCAGGATACACAGAATCTGAAAAAGTTGATATCGCTCAAAAATTCCTCATCCCTAAAGGACTAAAGGAATACGGTCTCAATGGACGCCAGTTCAAACTTGGGGTTCCCGCTATTGAAATCCTGATTGAAGAATACACCAAAGAATCTGGAGTTCGACAGCTTGATCGTGTTGTCGCTAAATTATTACGTAAAACCATCCAAGTAATCTTGAAAAAAGAAAAGAAAAGTGTCACCGTGACACCAACTCTTATTAAAGAATGGCTTGGGTTTACTAAATATAAACGAACAACACTGGATCCTAAGAAGAAAGATTCCATCGGACTGGTTACCGGTCTAGCATGGACTGAAGTTGGTGGCGATGTTCTCGAAATTGAAGCATCCGTCTTGCCAGGTAAAGGAACTGCTACACTAACTGGACAACTTGGTGAAGTGATGCAAGAGTCTGCACAAGCAGCTGTTAGTTATATCCGATCCCGTTGTAAGGAGCTTGGAATACCTGCTGCATTTGCAAACAATAAAGATATTCATGTCCATATACCTGAAGGAGCGACCCCTAAAGATGGTCCTTCTGCCGGGATTGCACTCTGTACAGCCCTCGTGTCAGCATTGTCAAAAAATTCTGTAAAAAAGAAAGTGGCAATGACAGGAGAAATCACATTACGTGGTCGTGTGCTTGCAGTTGGTGGCTTGAAAGAAAAAATACTTGCAGCCAAGCGGTATGGTATCGAAAAGATTTTTCTTCCTAAGGAAAACCATGATGACGTTCAAGAATTCATCAAAGATGTAGACAAAGACCTAAAATTAGTGTTTGTTGATCATGTTGATGAAGTTCTAGGACAAATCTTTGAAAAGAAAATTTTCAAGAAAAGCCAACCAATGAAAAAAGTTGCTACAAAAACTAGAAAAAAAAAGAAATAACAAACTAACTCTACACTTTTAGGAGATATCGTGAAAAAGTTAATGTCTATCGTTTCAATCTTATCAGTCTTAGCTCTTGCTAACTGTGGGAAAAAAACCACCGTTGCTAGCTATGAAGAAGAACCATCTGGATACGTTAATGAACGTATGAAAGAGTTTGAAGGATATGATTCAGGTCGTATTGACTATGATGAAGACGAAAACTGTGGATAAATAAATCCAGGTAATAAAAAAGCGCCTCTTATTATAAGAGGCGCTTTTTTTTGCTTAAAATATATTATATCAATTCCAAAACTTCTCGTACCACATCCTCGTTACTACGATTACTATTATCAATTACAAGCCCGTTTTCAGGGATAGTGAGTGGCGCTATGCTACGCGTAGTATCACGACGATCCCGCTCTTGAACCTCTGCCAAACTTTGATCAAATGAAAATATATTCCCCTTTTTCCTTTGATCATTCTGCCAGCGACTTGTTCGTTCTTCTTCAGACGCTGTTAAAAATATTTTTATTTTCGCCTCGGGAAATACAATAGTCCCAATATCACGCCCATCAATAACAATATCATGATCTCCCGCCAGCTGATGTTGAAACTTATTAACAGCTTCACGGATGAACGGATAGGTCGAAATCGTGGATGCTCCATCGTCAATATCGCGAGTCTTAAGATGTGGGGTCAAGTCAGTACCTTGGTAAAACACTTGTGGGCGACCCTCATCGTATACATACTCAAGCTTATTTAAATCGATACACTCAATATCTTCTTGATCCAACGCACGTAAATCATCAAGAGTCTTCTTACAAAACTTGATCAGTATATACGCTAGTGAACGATAAAAATATCCGCTATTGATATGATAATATCCTAACTTGTTTGCCAACGCCCGCGCAAGACTAGATTTCCCACTTGCTACTGGACCATCAATGGTTATTATATTTTTCATCATTTTCTCTTATTTTAGTTCATCTTTAAACGCAATATCAATACCAATAAGTTCAATAGTGCTCGTTCCATTCCAATAATTCTCAGTCACTTGCGCAGCCAAGTCAAAGGCCTTTTCGCCTTGATGTCTCAATTGTTCAAACAGCTCGGGACGATTGAAAAACATTACCGGCTTGATAACACCATCAGCAAACACTCTAAACTTCACGTGTAAGTCTTTAAGCAATCGCGGCTCTTCAACCAGGGTAACATCCCGAATTAAAAAACTAGGATTTCTATTTTCATTCCCAAATGGTTCAAACAAGCCCATATCATGCATAAATTTCTTATTAAGATCAGCTAAAATGATTGGAGCATCAAGTGTAATTTTCTGTTGTAAATCAAACGGTGTTAATTGCTCTGCAACCAACGCTTCTAACCTTTTTTTCAGTTCAGGTAAGTTTTTCTGTGGTAATGATAGCCCTGCAGCCAATGAATGACCCCCAAACTGAGTCAACAAGTCTTTACACTTGGTTAAAGCATCGAACATATTAAATTCAGGAATAGAACGACACGACCCCTTAGCTTGTCCATCCTTGGTTAAATGAAAAAGTAACGCAGGCTTACCATGAGCAGAAATCATACGCGATGCAACTAATCCAATCACACCGGCAGGCCAATTATCACCAGCCGCCATAATAACATTCTCTGTTTCAAAATCAATATTACCCGACTTAATTTCTCGCTCTACTTGTTCAACAATTGAACGTTCTACTTCTCTTCGTGCATCATTCAATTCGAGTAGGATGCTCCCAATAAATTCTGTTTCTTTATGATCAGCACCAATGAGGAACTTAACGCCCTGCCGTGCATCATCAAGGCGTCCAAGAGCGTTCAACTGAGGAGCCAAAAAAAATCCAATATCAGAAGCAGAAATTTTTGGTTTATTAAGCTTACTATTCCGCCTCATCACTTTAACAGGAAAACTTTCTCCCTGATTAAGCAAATTTAAACCGTGTCGTACCCAAAATCGATTTTCACCTTTTAATGGTACCACATCAGCCACGGTCCCAAACAAAAGCAACTCATAAGCTTTTTCTGGTATGTCTAACCCTTTTTGTGCATACAATAAGGAAAGTATTTTAAATGTTACACCAACACCGGCTAAGTATTTGAATGGATACTCACAATCATTTTGTGCAGGATCAACAATGGCAAACGCATCAGGAACTTTGTCGTGTGGTCTATGGTGATCCGTTATGATTAAATCAACACCTAGCTTTTTGGCTAACTCTGCTGGCTCAAACGCTGTTATTCCATTATCCACGGTTATAATAACTTTATAATCGTTATCAGCAGCTCGTTGAACCACCTTAGGTGATAAACCGTATCCATCCTTAACACGATTAGGTAAGAAAAAATTGATATTAGCACCAAGCGGTAATAAACAAATGAGCATTAACGCACTAGAGGTTATTCCATCAACATCGTAATCGCCCGCTACTAATATTTTCTCACCATTCTCAATAGCTTCTAATATTCTTTTAACCGCCTTGTCAGCATCCTTCATTAAAGAAGTATCATGAACTTCTTTTTCAAACGCACTAAATAAAAATGAATCAATATCTTCTTTGGTGGTTATACCTCTTGAAGTGAGGGTATGCATTAAGGGAATAGATAATTTATACTTACTTGCTTGATCCACAATGGTATCAAATTCTTGTGGCAAGATCCAAGCGTACTTTGAACCCTGAAGAGTTTCCATGAAGCCTCGTTACTATAAAATTTTTACAATCGCTTTTCCAAATTCTTCTGCAGCTTTTGGGTCAACAGCCGTTACAAGATTACCGTCAACAACGACAGGTTCTTTAACATACTCAACATTATGCTTTTTAAACACTTCAGTCAGCTTATCATCACTATCCCAACCTGTTGCTTTCTTACCATTCAACACACCAGCTGCGGCTAAAATCCTTGGTGAAATACAAATAGCGCCATACGCCCTACTTTCACGTTGTGCTGTACGTAACAGATTATACATAACACCCGTGTCTAAATACTTCATAGCACCACCGCCACCGATGAGAAAAATACCATCAAACAATGACATGTCTATTTCATCTAAAGTAAGATTGATATGCACTACCGATCCATCAGTTGCATAAGCTTGACCTGAAGCATCACTCGCTGTAACAACTTCAATATTATTATCTTCTAAAACTTCTTTAGTTTTTCCGTATTCAACCGGTTGAAATTCTTTACTAGCAATAACTAGTAAAACTTTTTTAGACATAGCACACCTTATACACAATGATTAAATAATGAATTACCTTTTTTCAACAAAAATTGTTAAGGCATTTAATAAAAGTGTAAAGACAAAACTAATAACGGTCAACGCAATACGCGTCTAAATTATTTTTGTTTTTTTAATGTTGGGAATAAGATGACATCTTTAATCGAAGTGGTGTCTGTTAACAACATAATTAAGCGATCGATACCAATACCAACACCACACGTAGGAGGTAATCCATACTCAAGCGCGTGGATATAGTCAGCATCATATTGATGTGCCTCTTCATCACCTGCAGCTTGTGCAGCAACTTGATGCTTAAAGCGTTCAGCTTGATCAAACGGATCATTCAACTCACTAAACCCGTTACTGATTTCCATCCCTGCAACAAACAGTTCAAAACGTGCTGCAATGGAAGGATCATCCTTACTACGTTTAGATAGAGGAGAAATCTCTACTGGAAAATCAATTATATATGTAGGCTGTATTAACTTAGACTCTGCTACCTCTTCGAATAATAAGAAGATTTTTTCATTTAATGATTTTTTCTTATCAAACTTAACATCATGCTTTTTTAGTGTAGCATCAATAGTTTTTGCAGTTAGTGCAGCTGCCTTAACATCACTGTATTTCAAGATTGCTTCTTTAGCAGAAATACGATCAAAGGGTTTTCCAAAGTCTAAAACATGATCACCAAAAGGAAGCTTACTTTCACCACAGACCTTTTGCACTAATGTATGTAACATTTGTTCAATAAAGTTCATCATGAAATTGTAATCAGCGTGAGCCATGTAAAGCTCAAGCATAGTAAACTCAGGATTATGTCGTGTTGAAATTCCCTCATTACGAAAATTACGATTGATTTCATAAACACGTTCAAAGCCACCAACAACCAAACGCTTTAAATAAAGCTCTGGCGCAATGCGCATGAACAGTTCCATATGTAATGCATTGTGATGTGTAACAAAAGGCTTGGCTGCAGCACCACCCGGAATAGGGTGCAACATCGGCGTTTCAACTTCCATAAACTCTTGATCATCAAGAAAGCGCCGCATGAATGCAACAACATCAGAACGAATTTTGAATTTTTTTCTAGAATCTTCATTACTCATCAAGTCTAAATATCGTTGTCGATACTTAAGTTCTTTATCGGCAATACCATGCCACTTTTCAGGCAATGGATGCAGGCACTTACTCATTAAGGTCAACTCTTGTGCCTTAAGGGTAATCTCACCCATCCTAGTCTTAAATACGGATCCACTAAACCAAACAATATCACCAGTATCAATATACTTTTTAAAGAACTCAAATGCGGGTTCTCCAATGAGATCTTTTTTGATATAGACTTGAAGTCTGCCAGTACGGTCTTGAAGAGTACAAAAAATGCTTTTACCATGCTCACGAATAGTCATAAGTCTACCTGCAACAGTATATTCTTGCTCTTGGTCTTCCTTAAACTCAGAAACAACCTTATCACAAGACGCTGAAACGGGCTTCATTGTAGGCCAAGGATCTATGCCCTGTTCTTGTAATTCTTTAACTTTTTGTAAGCGAACTTCATGCTCTTGAGAACCATCATGCTCTACAACAACCTCAGGCTGCTCTTGTACATCTTTATTTTTCTTGTCTGACATTATCAATCAATCGTATTTAATTTCAATAAATAAGTTTTCTTGAGTATATCAGTTTGTAACAAAATTTTCCAGAACAACAGGTTAAATTGTCGGATATCAATCGGTGCTAATTTCTAGCAAAATTGGTTGCCAACTTCGTAAAGCTCAAGTGAGTTGAATTCACCTTGAGGCATATTGAAGCCAGTAGCTGAACCACTAAACCGCGGACCTTCAATAGCTAACGCTGCTGCTGCACCACATGGAATAACAGGGTACATTGCATTCGGCATGAGTATACGATTTTCTTGTATAAGCTGTGGCAAGATCGGTTTTGCTGGTTTTTTAATACCAAGCAACTGCGCAAACTTATCATTCTTCTTAAGCCCTTGAGCAATAGCATCTCTAGCTTCACTCTTGACTACTTGACCAATTCCAACAACAGCTTTATTAGCAATTACAGCTGGGCTTTTGGCAAGTACTTGTTCGGCAGCTAAACTTTTAGCATTCAAACGCGCTACCCCAGTAAGTAAAGAAGTTAAGTGATTATCTAAAGATTTTAACGCTTGCTCCTTTGAACCAAGCTGTTCTCCAAGTCGTTTAAACCCATGCTGATATGTTGAAGCTAGCAAATCAAGTTGAGTATTATATTGCCCAGCTAAATGACCTCGTTCTGCTGATACTTTACCAAACATTCGCTTAAGATGTCGTGGTGTATTGTAGCCATATCGACGCCACAAAAGCGCCCCTACTCCTACAACAGCAACTCCTTTAGCTACTTGCTCAGCTTTTTCAGCTACAACAGGATGTTCTTTTTTGTATTCTTGATATTGAGCAACGATACCCTGAGGCGCCACCGTTTCATTTTGTGGAAACATCGGTATAAATAACATACACCCAAGCAAACCAATAAAAATATTTCTAACCATGTTGTTTCCTTTTATGTTATGCGCCATGCTCTTCAACAGCCTGATCAATGGCAGCCTTGATATCATCTTGAAGACCTTGTCTAAACGCAGGATCTTGTACAATTTTTCTCTGAACGTCTTCAGGCAAACTATGAATCTGAGTAGTTACATTGTTTAAAATACCGGAAAAAGCTTTAACACGATTTTCCATCTGCCCTACTTTAGCACTAGAATCTCTGGCAATAATCTCAACTCCTTCAACCTTCTGCCCCATTTGAGAAAAGTCTTTCCTTGTTTGTTCTTGAAGGACATCAACCTTTACGCCATGCTTTTTATATTCTTGCTGAGTTTGCTCAAGCAGCTTCTCTACCTCAGCCTTAAGGTCGTTACGGGTAGCTGGACGAATTCTATTAAACGCTGCCCCAAGTACTACACTTGGACGCTTATATCCATATCGCATAGCGCCATATTCTAACGCCCCAAATCCACCAATCGAAGCAAGCAATATAGGATGATCTGAAACTGACGGCAATAAACTTAAATCATAAAAATTTCGTTGTCCCATTGGCATCTTAATTCTAGATAAAACTCCAGGACGTGCTGCAGCCTTCATAAAAGAAGATCCAGCTTGCATCCCAAATAATCCAACAGGCAAAAGACATGAAATAATTAAAAACAACTTTTTAGTAACCATATTATAAATCTCCATTTTTAAGCAAATAAAGCACTGCATAAGCGGAGCCATAAAGCAAAATCTATTTAATACATAATACCCTATCTGAAATAATACCTCAAAGGGTCGATCAAATCAATGGTTTGGCCTTATTTCAACCTCAAAAAGTGCTTTTACCACTGAAAAGCTCATTCCCACTTCCTTCAACACATCCAATAGGGTGTGCCAATGGGGGCTTTTGCGCAAACAGCTTCTATTTGCGATACTTATATCACAATGGTTAGATATTGTAATTTAAATGGAAGGAATCAATATGAAGAAAATATTAATTTTATCACTTGGTCTTTTGACATTGGCTGGCTCACAGGCTTTTACTTTGCCTACTATGCCTGAAAGTGTTAAAAACACTTACAATGAAGCTATCAAATATGTGCCGACTAAAGAAGCTGTTGGTCAAGCATGGATTGTACAAAAAGGTCTTGAGTATGTACCTTCTCAGGAAACAGTTGTTGCTACTGCCAATTCAGCTAAAGATGCTCTTGTTGACGGTGCTACTGTAGCTAAGGATGTAGTAATTGATAAGGCTACTATGGCTAAAAATGCTGTAGTTGACGCTGCTCAAGAACACCCATACATCGCTGGCCTCGCTGCTCTTGGTGTAGCCTATACAGGTATTTTTTATGCTACTGTATATAAACGTTATAAAAATAAAAAAGCGGCTCTTATTGCTGCTACTGGATTTGCTGGTTATTATACTGCTCTTGTAGGAGCTGGTTATGCTGCCTATACATTCTGTCCTGAAATAGATTTAAGTTCTATTCAAAGATAGTTATCACTCAATTTACAAAGAAAAGAGGCCACATTAATTTGTGGCCTCTTTTCTTTGTATCAATCTACTTTTCATTCTGCTTATCAACAATGCTTTACTCCACGTATAGAAAATCCTATTAAATCCTTTCTGCTATAAAATAACCTTCGATATGACACATCAATAAGGACCTTTGCAAAAATCACACTATCTGAGATACTAACACCACACTGATGAAATATTGTAATTAAAAAGGAATCAATATGAAAAAAATATTAATCTTATCGCTCAGTCTTTTGATGTTAAATTGCTCACAAGCATATCAACTACCCAGCGCCCCAGAAATTCGCCATGAAGTTCTCAAGTATGCTCCTTCTAAAGAAGCTGCCATAGAAGCAATGGTTAAAGCTAAAGAGGCTACCTCTACTGCAGCGCAAGAACACCCCTATGTTGCTGCCGGTGTAGCAACTGGTGTAGCAGCCTATAGTCTTTATTCTTTATATACAAAACGTTATATAATTGCAGCTGCCATTACTGCAGGTGCGGCTTATGCTGTATATAAAATTGGACCACAGCTCATTGCTACTCCATAGAATAACCCACTTAATATTCTAAAAAGAGGCCACAAGTTAATGTGGCCCCTTTTTTTAGATAATTTTTACAACTAACTTTCTTGTTTAGCAGTCCCTTGTTCTTTAGCATGATTAAAAGCTGCCCACTTAGCTTCGAAAACAAGCTCACCAAGCCTTTCTAGAGATTCTCTCATACCAACCTCAATAGTATCCTCTAAAACCTTTGGGGACAGAGCTTTTCTCAATGCAGAACTCTGAGCAACTCCCTTTAAAGCCTGCAGCTCTTCCTTCGTAAAATCAGCTCTTTCACATATTGCCCGCGCCATATCTGCAACAACAGTACCTTGCCTTACTTCCTTTTCAAATAAAACCATAGTCCTTGATTCTTGATCCATAACAACGCCTCTCTCTTCTGCCATACTTTCATGTTGCAGTTCGGACCGTATTACAGCACCGACTACAGCAGGAAAACTCTTTATCATTTGGGCTACTAAGGGAGATAGTTCTTTAATGCATGCTGCATGAGAATCATCAGATTTAGCTTTAAGCATAGGAGACATAAGAAGCAATAGACTTAACAAATAGGAATTATAATTCACAATGGAACCTTTCATGTTAATATTAAAATGTAATGCTAACACCATACTATAAAGCCCATTAAAGTAAACAATAAAACCACTGCTTTTGGCTTACTTTTTACTCTCTATATAATTCCTGTTAATTTGATCCCAGTCCACCACGTGCCACCAAGCATCAATATATTCTGGCCGCCTATTCTGATATTTTAAGTAATAAGCATGCTCCCATACATCAAAGCACATTACTGGCTTGAGACCATCTGAAAGTGGTGTTTCTTGATCTGGAGAAGTAGACATAATCAACTTGCCATCTTTATCGACTGACAACCAGACCCAACCTGAACCAAATAGCTTTTTGGCAGTTTGGGTAAACTGTTCTTTAAATGCCTCATATGACCCAAAATTAGCCTTTATAGCCTCTAAAATCTCTCCTGTAGGTTCTCCACCACCCTGAGGACTCATCATCGTCCAGAACATGGTATGGTTGAGGACACCACCACCCTGATTGATAACACCTTGGCGAATAGCCTCAGGAACCGATTTTAAGTCACTTAAAATGTCTTCTAACGAACGTTTTTGCAATTCTGGGTGATTCTCCAATATAGCGTTCAAATTATTAACATAAGCCTGTTGATGCTTTGTAAGGTGTAAAATCATCGTTTCTTTGTCGATATGTGGCTCAAGGGCATCAAAAGCATATCCCAATTCTGGTAGTTTATACGGGTAATTCATCAAAATCCTCTTGTTTTTCAACTTTTTTTTGGTTAAATTCCTTTTTACTCTATCTACTTTAGGTGCCCTTGTCACGCAAGAAACAGCCTTTTTAGCCTCAATTACAGATACCTGTAACACTACAAGACCCAAAATTACGACTAAGGATACTTTTTTCACTGTTGCTCCTTATTTAACAAAGTAGACATTATCGTCTTTACGGGCCATTTGCAGCTTTTCTCGGGCAATTTGCTCTCGATAAAAGGGATGAATGTGCCACTGCTCAATCTGACCCTCCAACTCTGTAATGTCTGCTGCTATACCGTCAACTTTATGCTGCAAGACAAGGTTCTTATTGTTCATATTAATCAAAGCCCGAATACCATTAGCCCCCCAAAAATAGGTTAGCCCAAATACAATAATTTCAATCCCAAGAAAAAACCTTAAAAAATGCTTTTTAAACTGCCTGCTTGTCATACCACTCTCCCATATACCATATTTAATTGATCTTAGCTCACCCTAATAAGCATCTAGGGATGGATTCAATAAATTGCATAACTTAACCTCAAAAACACCTTCCGCTCATCATCCAGACTTCCCCTTTATTTACCCACAAACTGTTTCTACCTGAATTAACCCTCAGCCACTTATCCCTTAAAACAAAGGCCTACAAAGCCTTTTGCTAAGGGGTTGACACTTGCTTAAGCTAGGTATAGTCTAAAGGGGTAAATAAATTGTGGGTTATTAGAAAGAATAATTCAAATATATGAGTAGAAAATATAAAAGTAGAGTTTTCATGTGTGCCTTATCGGCATGCTTATTCGTTTTTGTATTCGCTTTGAGTCGCTCGAATCCACCTCATAGGGTTCAATGGGCCGTTTCTTCTGTAAGAAAATAATCAAATTAATCTGTATTTTCACTTACTAAGCTGTTAACGCAAAAAAGCTTAAAGCTACTCTATTTTACCTGTTTTATATAAGCAGCAAAAATGGGAACGTACTTTCGTACATTCCCATCTTAAAAATCAAACTTAATTGACGGTCTATTAACGCTTCACAAATTGGAATTTGCGACGAGCTGCTTTTTGACCTGGTTTCTTACGTTCTTTAACTCGAGAGTCAACAGTCAAAAGACCGGCTGCTCTAAGAGCTGTTCGTAATGTTTCATCAAATTTAACTAATGCTCGAGCAAACCCAAGCTTAATTGCACCTGATTGAGACTCTTTTCCACCACCACAAACATTGACAGCAATGTCAAATTGATTTGCTTGTTGGCTCGCACGGAACGGCGCTTCAATGTTATGCCGTGACAATAAAGTTACAAAATACTTTTTGTAATCTTCACCGTTAACGGTAACTGCACCAGAACCCTTACGTAACCAAACACGGGCCACTGAGGATTTTCGTCTTCCTACACCATGAGAAATAGGGGTTGAACTCTTTTTAGCTGCAGATGCAGCTTTTCGAGGAGAAGCCTTAGCAACAGTTTTTGTTGCTACTGCTTGTTCTTTTTTTTCTTCTGCTTTTTTCATAATTAACAAAAAGCCTTCGTAACGTTAAGTTTTATAGTAATACAAGCCATTTTTATATTAAAAGTCTACATGCTAGGTGATAAAAAGTCAAAGCGCAAAATCATGGAGCCGATGATCGGAGTTGAACCGACGGCCTATTGATTACGAATCAATTGCTCTGCCACTGAGCTACATCGGCCCTATACACGCACCTACCCAATCGTTTCAGCAATCTCTTGGCATGCAATACACCGAGAGGCATTGGGATAGTGCTTTAAGCGCTTTTCAGAAATATCATCTGAACAATCAATACAAATACCATAGGTACCATCATCAATTGCTTCAAGAGCCTTCAATATCCTATTATATTCTTCACTTTCACTATTCTGCAAGGAAGATCTTAGGGCTTCCATGGTCAGTGTAAAAGCCTGATCTCCAACGTCTTGTACCTGATCATCAGATAGCTTTTCATTGGAAATACGCACTAGATCCTGCTCAATAGCCGCTTTTCGCTCAAGTAAAGTCTTTTGAATCTCTTTTAGTTTCATTGATACTTTCTTTTCTTTTTTGTCCATTAATGTTTCTCCTTTTTTCTTGAAAAAACTTTTTTAATAAATCCATAGCTAACTGTTGCTCAATACCCTCTCTAATGGTTATAGGGATTTTGTATAACTGGAAAGTCGTACACGTGTCAAGGCTAAACCCATAGACCATCGAGCGTGTGGCAAAAACAAGTGTAGAGATTCTACTCCGTATTATTGCCTGCATACAAAGGGCACAAGGTTCCAGCGTAACATAAATGGAATACCCCGGCAATCTCCAGTCACCAATAGAAGTAGCAGCACTCTCTATAGCTAACATTTCAGCATGAGCAAAAGGGTTATTTGTCTGCTCTACCTTATTATGGGCAGCAGACACTATATCCCCTTCAGGAGAAACTATTACGGCCCCAATAGGAACCTCATTTTGGTTATAGGCACAAACAGCTTGCTTATAAGCCGCTTGCATAAAGAAAGTATCATTAAAATGCATATAAAAACTAGTAAAAATTGTATAATTTTCTAAACTAATAATAACACAAAGTTGAACAATAGTATCGTATATAAAAGAATATCGATAGAAAATCAATCCTAAACGGTTGGAAGAGGAGCCATGGTATGGCAGATGAGAAGAAAAAAACTAAACAGTATTCAGCTAAGTCTATTCGTGTTATGGAAGGACTTGAAGCTGTCCGCAAGCGACCGGCTATGTATATCGGGAGCACAGGACCTCAAGGCCTGCACCACTTAGTCTATGAAGTCGTTGATAACTCCGTTGATGAAGCATTAGCTGGTCATTGTACATCGATTGATGTCATCTTACATTTAGATGGCTCATGTTCTGTCAAGGATGATGGTCGTGGTATCCCAACCGATATACACCCTACTGAAAAAATTTCTGCGGCGGAAGTGGTATTAACCAAGCTTCACGCCGGTGGTAAGTTCGACAAGGATTCATATAAGTATTCTGGTGGACTCCATGGTGTGGGTATTTCTGTTGTAAATGCCTTGGCAATCTCCTTAGAGTTAAGCATTTACCAGAATGGTGAAGAGTTTGCGCAATCATATAAGCAAGGAAAACCATTAGGACCATTAACCGTTGTTGGACCAACCGACAAGCAGGGAACCATGGTTCGGTTTATGCCCGACTCTAAAATCTTCCAAGAAGGAATCGATTTTAGTTTTGACGTATTATCCAAGCGGCTTCGCGAGCTAGCATTCCTCAATAAGGGATTACGAATCGATATTACTGAAGAAAAAAGTAATAAAAAGCATGAGTTCATATTTGAAGGTGGAATTTCTTCTTTTATTGAAGACATAAACAAGAAAAAAGCTCCCCTATTCCCTCAAGTAATTGCTTTTGATCGCAGTGATGATAAGTACATGCTCGATATTGCCCTTCAATACAATGATACTTATGCTGAGCAACTCTTTTCTTTCGTTAACAATATTAATACAGTTGACGGTGGTACCCATGTTGCTGGTTTTAAAAGTGCATTAACAAAAATTTGTAATCGACGCCTACAAGCACTCGGTATTGCAAAAGATGAAACGCTTTCCAGTGAAGATGTCCGTGAAGGCTTAGTTGTCGTTATCAATATCAAGGTTCCAGAACCTCAATTTGAAGGTCAAACTAAAGGCAAGCTTGGAAATAGTGAAGTAAAAGGAATCGTTGATTCCTGGACATTCAACTTCTTAGATACCTACTTTGAAGAAAATCCTAATATTGCTAAAAAAATACTACAAAAAGCTATTGCAGCTAAGCGTGCCCGTGAAGCAGCACGCAAAGCTCGAGACCTTACTCGAAGAAAAACCGCTCTCGAATCATCAGTACTTCCTGGAAAGCTTGGCGATTGTGCTGATCAAAACCCAGAAAACACTGAACTATTTATCGTTGAGGGTGATTCTGCGGGTGGCTCAGCAAAGCAGGCTCGAGACAGACAAACTCAAGCTGTTCTTCCATTGCGGGGTAAAGTGCTCAACGTAGAAAAAGCACGCCTTGATAAAATCCTAAACAATGAAGAAATAAAATCCCTTATCGCAGCTATAGGTTGCGGCATTGGAGAAGAGTTTGATATTGCTAAGGCTCGTTATCACAAAATAACAATTATGACCGATGCTGACGTAGATGGTAGCCACATTAGAACACTTTTATTAACCTTCTTCTTTAGGTACATGAAAGAGATGATTGACCGTGGTTATTTATACATCGCTCAGCCACCTCTTTATAAAGTTAAAATTGGTAAGCATGAACAGTACCTCAAGGATGAAAAATATTTTACTGATTTCTTATTTGAGTGGGCGTTTTCTAACTTATCTTTTGTCAGTGAAGGTAAAGAATTTGCTACAGAAGATTGGCAACAAATACTCAACCAATTACAACGTTATGAATCAGTACTTGAGCACCTAGCATTCCAGTTTAAAATTCCAGTTAATCACTGTCATCAGTTGATTATGTTCTTGCATAAGTATACTTGGGAAAAAGAAACCGGGGCACATGCATTGCTTGAAGCATTGCAAAATGAGTTCCCTGAGTATGAAGCCACTTATATTGCTCCTTCACCAACGCTTGATGAGCAGATTGTAGAAGACCTTACAACTGAAGGGTTTATTAGCTTTAAGCACTTGAGTCGTGTATGGCAAGTACCTTTAGAGTTCTTTAGTGCAGAAGAAACAATCAAAATGTTAACCATTCTTGAGCCTCTTCTTGTATTAGAACAGCACGAATACAAACTTCAAGTGATTGGCAAAGAGCGAAACATTAAAGATAAGGGCATTTACCATCTCACTCAAGCGATTACTAACATTAGTAAGCCGTATCTCAATGTCCAGCGCTATAAAGGTCTTGGTGAAATGAACCCGGAACAATTATGGGAAACTGCTATGGATCCTAAGAACCGTAGTATGCTACAGGTTACTATTGAAGATGCACTTGAAGCTGATGCATGGTTCTCTACCTTGATGGGTGATGATGTTCAGGGTAGACGTAAATTTATTGAAGAAAACGGCCAGTTCGTTAAAAACTTAGATATATAACACCTAATATATCTCTACTAGAGCCTCAGCATTTATGTTGGGGCTCTTTTCACTAAGCTAACATACAACATCATCTTTATAAGATTATTCATGATTAAAAACACATTACAAAGGTTTTATACGAGGCCCAGGAGACTACAAAGGCACTCAACTAGAGGCTCAACGTGTTATCGGATGCAAGTTAAAACTTGTAGTTTTTATAAAAAAATATAGGTTAACTCGCCCCGCTTCACCTCAAGATTAAACACAAAAGAAAAAGCCCCGAAATTAATCAGAGCTTTTATCTATTTATGTATGTTGCAATATTAATTACAACAAGAATCATCACCATCTGAACAATCACCATAGAGTGATTCAAGAATGGTTTTAGCTTCTTCTAAACGAGCTCTATCTTCACCTTGAAGGTTTGATCCAGCACGGTTAATATAAAAATTAAGACGATCCATTGCTTGAGCATGACTATCTGAAGCCTCTTTCAAGCCTTGTGCGATACTTTCAGCAGACCCATCAAAAAAACCTTCTTTGGGATGCCACTTAGTCTCTACGTCTTCAGACCAGTATTTTCCTTCGTTTGCCATTGTCTTTCTCCTTTTTTAATTAACAAATAACCACATTCACTTTTATAACTTTTTCAATGAGCCTGTTTCTTTACCTATTACTAGCAGCTCAATCATCAAACTTCTTGCTTTCATCACCAGGCCATAGCTTCCTGCTGGCAGTGGAAAGAGAAACGGTGCATGATCTCTATGGTTGGGCCCATCAAACTCAGCTGTTACAAACAAGCTCTGAGCTTGATCAGTTGGATATACAAACTGTTCATGATGCCTGACCACTTCACTCGATTGCGCTACCGGAAAATAACTCAAATGGGTCGCTCCATGCTTAGCTTGAAACACACTCAGCCGAACCGGACCATTCGTCATATTCACAATCGATAAATCCTCTTGCGGAACAAAATGCTTAGCAAATGAACCACTCACTGCGCACACAGCCACAAAAAACATCAACAACTTATTCATCTGTACAACCTCCATCTCCCACCTATAACTTAATTTCTAATATAAAACATACCAAACACGCTTAACCTAATGCAATAGATTAGGAAATTGACACAAAATCTCGTTGCAATATAGGCAACAGTGGACGAAATAGATGATCGCTGATAAATTAAAATAAAAAGCTGGAAAATTTTATGTTTGATAAGAAATACACAGATCTCCTCACCATTCCCTCAGGGAGTGTTGTTATTGTAGGCCTTTCGGGAGGTCCAGACTCTGTATTCTTGCTACAGCTATTAGCGGCAACTCAACATGCACAGCAATTAACCATCATAGCAGCTCACTTAGATCATCAGTGGCGCACAGAGTCGGCCCAGGACGCTCAGTTTTGCAAAAAGATGTGTAAAGATCTCAATATCCCTCTCATTGAAGGACAGGCCTCAAATATCACGCTCAATCGACCTGCATCTGGATCACAGGAAGATTTGGGCAGACAGTTACGACGTCATTTTTTTGAAAAGGTTGCACAAAAGCACAATGCACAGTACATCGCACTCGCTCATCATGCTGATGATCAAACCGAAACGTTTCTCATCAGGATTATCCGTGGGGCCACCCTCGCTGGGCTTACTGGCATCAAAAAACAGAATGGTCTGTACTGGCGACCACTTCTCAAACTCTCTAAGCAAGAGATTGTAAGGTGGCTAGATGACAAAAACGTTGAATACTTAACTGATCCTACTAATGCTAGCCCTGATTTTTTACGTAATCGCATCAGAAACACAGTCATCCCGGCACTCAAGGATAGTGATAGTAGATTTGATGCCAATTTTGCACGGACCCTTGAGAACCTTCAAGAAACCGAACAATTTATGCTAGACGTGACTCAGGATGGCTTTAATGCCGTTGTCGACCACGACCTTAGCCTAGATATTCACAAGCTCAGCAAGCAACCCTCATTCTTACAAAAAAGAATTATTGTTGACTGGCTTTACAAAAACAAGGTGCAAGCAACTGTATCAAATAAACTCGTCCAGGAAGTAATGCGATTTTTAAACCATGAACGCGGTGGCCTTCATCAAGTGCATACAACATGGGGCATTGAAAAAAAACAGCATAAAGCCAGTATTAAACAGTTATAACAAAACGCCAAGCCAGATCTTGTTCCTGAGAAATACCAATCCTAGGCGTAGCAACAATCTTACTCTCACTTTGTCCATCCAAAATATACAGCTTGCCCTCTTCCGTAACATCATGCTTATTTAAACCAAGGTCTATCGATAAGGCTTGAGATAACTTACCAGGTCCATCAGTCAAAAGCTTGTCCTTGATAAAATTTCTTTTAAAACGCATAAAATCTATACCATCGAGTGGCTTAAGTGCACGAATTAAAACCGCACCAGCCTTTTCTGTCACAGTATGTGCGACAATATTAATGCAAAAGTGAAGACCGTATGACATATAGACATAGCTATGCCCCACCATTTCAAACATGGGAGCATTGCGGTTAGTTTTGCCTCTATACGCATGACTAGCACGGTCATTGTCAGCACCATACGCTTCCGTCTCTGTAATAATACCACTCACCACCTGACCATCAATAACCCGTACTAAAATCTTACCCAAAAGATCGCGTGCTACAACCGGTGAAGAACGTTCATAAAAATTTCTTTGAAGAATTATCATAAATTTTAGTATAGTACCTTATAGGTGAAAATTAATTAACGTACGCTACAACCAATCGAGTCATTCATGAACGACAAAGACAATTCAAAAAAACTATATACCCAACTATGGGTGTGGTTTGTAGTTGCTTTCTTACTCAACCTCATCTTATTATTCACTATTATATACTTCTCTGAGCTATCACACCAGTGGAACCAACAACCGCAAAAGCCTCCTCCTGGCACTACTCAACCACCCCGGGTTATGAAAATATATAAACATAAACAAATGAACGCCCCCAAAGGGACCGCTAATACCCCACAGCCTGCAGTTAAACAAAAACAACCACCAAAGACTCCTCCTAAACAACAAGAGGCTCAAGACCCTGATCCTAAAATCAAAGAGGCTGAAACAGAAAAGAAAAATATTATCAAAAAAGAAACCACCAAAGAAACTAAACAAGCCGTCGCTCAAGCACCAAAAAAACCACCTCAAAAGACCAAGCGCAAGCGTTATTATGAACCCAAACAAGAACTACACCCAAACACCCCATCACTGGCCGATATTGCAACCGGCTTTCTTGATCATCAAAAACAACAAGACCGCCAAACTGTAGGGATAACTAACGGAAATATCAATGGCGACCTTGCAATGATGAAGTACGCATCGTACTTTAAAACGCTCAAAAAACATATGCAGACCGCTCTCAATATTTTTATCAACCGTCTATCTGGCCCCGAGCGTAAGATGCTCACGGAAAAACGCTTACCACAAACAGTATTTGATTTGGAGTGGGATAAGAATGGAAATATCATCCTACAACGCTTAGCACAGTCTTCAGGAAGCCCAGCACATGACACTATGTCTGAAGAAATTTTAAAATCAGCGCTTCCTCTTCCTGCAATACCGCCCTCTTTAAATATAAACACACTGGCCCACCCGTGGGCATTCGGATTAACACCCGGACATATGTCTGACATGAATGCGGTACCATCCAGCTTCAATTATACCTAGTGTCTAGACTTTTTCTCAGATTTATTTAACACTAAGACTGAATAACAACTTACTAAAAGGACAGTAGTGCCACTATGGCTAAAATCATTATTCTTGGCGCAGGACTCACTGGGCTTTCTGCCGCATATCATTTAGAACAAAATGGTTTTTTCGACTATAAAATATATGACAAAGAAGACGCTCCCGGCGGTTTATGCCGATCTGTACAACAAGACGGGTTTACCTTCGATTACACGGGCCACCTATTACATATAAATGATCCTTACATGGAATCATTTTCTAATGACAACCTAGGTAAAAAGAATTTTAATACCATAGTAAGACGATCATTTATTCAATCACATGATACTTTTATCAAGTATCCTTTCCAGATCAACCTATACGGCTTACCAAGCAAGGTTATTAGTGAATGTATTGAAGGGTTTGTAAATAGACCTCAATCAAATAAAGACCCAAAATCATTTCATGCCTGGGTAATGAAACATTTTGGAGCTGGGCTAGCAAAGCACTTTTTTACTCCATTTCAAAGCAAAATACTCGCATACGATATTAAAAAAATCACTCCGTCCTGGACAGGCCGCTTTGTACCAAAGACATCACTTACTCAAATGATCGATGGTGCTCTTGGTGGCCAAAAAGAAGACGAAAAAGTTGGCTACAACTCAACATTCTTTTATCCACAAAAAGGCGGCATCTCTTATATCATCTCTTCATTGGTAGCAAAAATTAAAAACCAAATCCAAACCGGATTTGAAATGGAGTCTATAGACCTACAAAACAAGGTGGTTACTTTTACTAACGGTGATTTTGAAACATATGATCACCTTATCAACACCATCCCTCTTGATAACTTCTTGAAAAAAACCGTTGATAGCTCTGCAACGAACTTGAACCCTCAACATAAGAACCTAGTATGCAACTCTGTATTTAATTTCAACCTCGGCATCAACCGCGCTGATTTAACAACCAAGCATTGGATATATTTCCCTGAAGGCGAATACCCGTTTTATCGTTTGGGATTCCCACATAACTTTGCAAAATCCATGGCGCCTGCAGGATGCAGTTCACTCTATGGCGAATGCGCATTTGTAGGACAAACAGACACACAAGCATTACTTGCCAACGCTCTTGATAAAACAAAGAAAATATTAAATTTAAATGATAATGAAATTATCACACAGAAAATCATCACTATTCCTAGAGCCTACGTATTATATACCTTTTGGCGTGAAAAAAATCTCCCGCAATTACTCAACCAATTAGAACAACACGCAATCTACTCCATTGGACGATATGGTGGATGGAAGTATTCCAGCATGCAAGAATCAATACTAGATGGCCAAAAAGTAGCACAACAAATACTTTCAGAACAACAAGTTATGCCTTCACAGCAGTTCGAACAAGAAAATCTTTTCAAATAAAGGACATTTATGCTGATTGATCAAAGAATAAAAGAATATTTTGAAAACAAAAATATTCTTATTACTGGCGGCGCCGGATTTATTGGGTCACACCTGAGCGAAATGCTGGTTAACTTTAACGCGAAAGTCACTATCGTTGATGATTTGTCTACGGGCGACCTTACCAACCTTGAAAGTATAATCAATAATATAACCTTTATTGAAGGCAACCTGATTGATAAGGAAGTATGCCATAAGGCCACGTCACAACAAGAAATCATCTTCCATTGTGCTGCGCTCACAAGTGTTCCATTATCAATGGACAACCCTGACAGCTGTTTTGATAATAACGTTACAAGCCTTTTTAATATCTTAGAAGCTGCACGTAATAACAATGTAAAAAAATTAGTCTTTTCTTCTTCATCAGCCGTATACGGTCCACAAGAAGAAGCCTGTTTTGAAGAAATGCAAAGCAATCCAATATCACTTTATGGTACTTCTAAGCTGATTGGGGAAGAACTCTGTAAAAGCTATGCAGCCTATTTTAATGTAGCTACCATATGTTTACGCTATTTTAATGTTTACGGCCCACGCCAAAGCGCTGTCGGTCCGTATGCAGGCGTTATAGCCAAGTTTAAAGACCAAATGCTGAACAATAAAGCTGTAACAATCTTTGGTGATGGAAAACAAACACGAGACTTTATAACCGTTAGTGAAGTAGTACGTGCTAATCTCTTATTGGCAACACTGCCAAAGCAACACTTAATGGGCCAACCTGTTAATATCGCATCAAATAAAAGTATCACACTCATAGAGCTGTATGAACACCTCAAAAAAGAATTTCCTGGCTATGAGATCCCTATAAACTTTATGCCTGCCCGTGAAGGCGATATAAAAGATTCTAAAGCGATCTGTACACGATTTGAAAACCTCTTACAATTGATGGTCTAAACCTGATAAACCTTATCCATAGTAGAAGTAGATTTATTAAAAGGTGAAACTATTCTTTGGACACATTCAAAAGATAAAGACTCTTTTAATCTAAATGCTCGATGAATATTACACATATGGTTGTTTTTTCTATGTTCATCAGCAATTGCAGTTACTTCAGATTTCGTAAGATAACCCATATTTGAACTCGAACGACTATCCCATGCCACAGCGTCTATGCAACTTGAGCACTTGAGAGCATTATAACCTTGTATATCAGCCTCTCTTTCATTTAGTTGAGGATCTAAATTATTAAAATCCTTAAAAAACTTAAGCGTATCGGGCATATTATTGCGAATTGTAATAGCTGACCGGACCATCCTAGTAGCACACCACCCCCCAATAGTTATACCTAACAATGCTTTTGCTTGTTGAAAAGCAGACTTATCTTCTCTTGATTTGAGTGCTCCGTCCACACCACAAATAGTCGCAACTAAACCCATGACAGATGCAGCTCCAAAACTACACAATGACTTAATTGTATCAAGAAGAGCTACTCCAGGGACCTGTTGCCCAATATGAACAACCTCATGATGTAAAGTAGCTTGAGAAATAGCATACGCTTTCAGCCATTCTTCAGGCGAACTCTTGGGATCAGGAATATAGTGCCTATTTATATAAACCCTACCTAGAAAAACGGCCATTATAATACCAGGACCTCCCTTAAAACCCCTAATATAGATGCACTTGTCCACAGGAATACCTACATCTTCGCAAGCAGCTTTTACCCCCAATAGAAAATGATTATATTCTGCATAATCCTTAAATCCCTTATATTCTGGTTCTTCCATACTCATAGCACTAAACACTACAAGTAAGCCTAATACATAAATAAATAATTTTTTCATCCCAACCTCCAGGTTTTCAACTTGAAATACATTTAATATAAAAATAAGCCATTTTGCCACAATTGCAAATGGTGAGCACTATGCAACGACCTCATTTTTCTACTAAAAACATCCCTTCAAATATGGTATTAACCCGCTTGAAAAGCACGCTTTGCTTAAAACTGACAGTTTTGATAGACTATTAAACAAGAAAAAATTTCAACAATACATTAAAGAAATAGTAAAAATATTTATGGCTAAAGATTATTATGAAATCCTAGGTGTCAGTCGTGATGCCTCTACTGACGATATCAAAAAAGCATACCGTAAGCTTGCCCTAAAGTACCATCCAGACCGCAATCCGGATAATAAAGAGGCGGAAGCAAAGTTCAAAGATGCTGCTAGTGCTTATGAAGTACTGTCTAAACCAGACAAGCGCAAGAAGTATGACCAATTTGGTGCTGATGGCGTTAATGGAGCAGGCGGATTTGGTGGTCAAGGTGACATGAATATGGATGACATCTTTGCTAACTTTGGTGATATTTTCGATAACATCTTTGGTGGCGGTGGTTTTGGTGGCGGAGGCCGACAACAAAGCCGTCCAACAGGCCCCACACCACAACGTGGTCATGATCGCCAAATTTCACTGAGCATAACACTCAAAGAGTCATATGAAGGCTGTAATAAGGAAGTTGGCTACTATCACCTCTTTTCCTGTGACACCTGTACCGGGTCGGGTATGAAAAAAGGCTCTACTGCAAATACCTGCGAACAGTGCCATGGTAGCGGACAACAGCAATTCCAACAGGGCTTTTTCATGTATAGCCGAAGCTGTGACTTATGCCAGGGAGAGGGCTACATAATCTCCAACCCATGTGCAACCTGCGCAGGACAATCACGTAAACAAAAATTTGATAAATTTAACGTTAAAATACGTAAGGGTATTTCAAGCGGTACGACCCTTAGAATCCCTGACAAAGGTGATGCTGGACTATTTGGTGGTCCTGCAGGCTCTTTGCTCATCACTATCAGCGTTAAACAGGATAACAAGTTCCAACGTGTCGAAGATGACTTGGTAACACGGGTTACCTTAACCTATCCCCAATTAGTACTTGGTGGACAGCTTGAAATCGAAAATATCGATGGAAAGAAAGAAATTATCAAAGTATCTAAAGGAACACCGGTAGGAAACAAAATTGTGGTTCCTGGTAAGGGCTTTGAACGTATTCGAACCCGTGGCAGTGGAAATCTAGTGGTTATAACTGACTGTCATATCCCTAAAAAGCCATCCAAGGAAGCTAAAGACGCTTTAAAGAAATATGCCGAGATCATTGGTAATGACACCGATGAGAAAAAAGGCTTCTTTAAAATGTTCTTTTAAGATATCCTAAAAACCTCCAAAGCAACGTACCAATGGGCCCTTTTGATAAAAAAGGGCCCATATTTTATACTATTAATAAGCTTGAAAAAGCCTTATTTAAGTAAATAATCAATAACCTAGATGGAGGTTTATTATGAAAAAGAAACTATTAACACTAACACTCGCTGCATTTATGCTTCCAATATTAGGAACTAAAACAGTAGAATCATCTCGTTACACCCCGGTGCAAACTGGTTACACTTCAAACACTGACTGGAGCAACGCAAGCCCTAGTACTCCAGATAGAGCTTCAGTAGTTCCTGGCAGAGCAACTTTTGGTAATGCAGAAGCTAGTTCTTCTACAGATATAGCTTCAGTTGTGCCAGGCTATTCTCAAGAAACTCAACCAAATTCTTTTGGTGGCGAAGATACGCCTCTTTTTGAAGAAAACATAACAACACCTGGTAATAACCATGCTCTAATTGTTGGAGCTAGTATCGGTGTAAGTGCTACCCTACTCCTAGCAAAAATTATAATAGAAGCTCGAAGCGGGTCTTACGGCATTGGGTGGAAAATCCTTAAATATGGTACTGTAGGCCTTGGCTTGCTATTCATGGATGCTCTAATAAGCACTACCAAAACAACGTCTTAATGGGCCCTTTTGATGAAAAACGCCTATTAAGTATACTATTAACAGGCTTGAAAAAGCCTAATTTACAGTAAAATCAATAAACTAATAAATGGAGGTTTATTATGAAAAAGAAACTATTAACACTAACATTCGCTGCATTTATGCTTCCAATGTTAGGAATTAAAACAGCTAACGCATTACCAGGTGAAGAGTTATTCACCAACCTAGTAGATACTACTGGGGAAATTTTAACAAATGCTGGTGATACTTTGATGGATATTGCAGCTGTACCCACTTCAGGTAAATACCTTGCGGGTCTTGCTACTGGTGTAGTTTTATATCCAGCTACAATGTATGCCGCTAGACAGGTTGCCACACCAGTACAGAATGCATGTGCCGCCATAAAAGATACTATTACTTGGTTTTTTACCAACCCAATAGGTACAGCCATAACAGCATCGACTGTTACAGCAGCTGCTGCTACAGGTCTTTACTTAATGGCACAGTAACTGTTTTAGCTCTGTAAAATACTAGAAATAAAGACGTGGTTTTAAGGACCACGTCTTTTTCTTTGCAAAAACCTTCATACCATACACAAAACCATTGATTTTAAAGCACAACACCTGTCATACTTAATAAAACAGATTAACTATATAGTTTATTAAGAAAGCAATGCTATGAAAAAAAAATCATTAATCCTAGCGCTATCAGTGTTTATACTTCCAATGTTGGAAATTAAAACAGCTAATGCGTATCTTGGAGAAGATACTCTACAAGTGGCTTTCGATACTACAGGTGACTGGATAGACGCTATAGGTGAAACGACTACCTCCGGTAAGTACGCAGCTGGAGTCGCTACTGGCGCCTTACTCTACCCAGTAGCTGTTTATGCTCTGAGAAAAGCAGCCAATTCAGCTTATGCAATGTATACGACAGGTAAAAACACCATTCAATGGTTTTTCACTAACCCGTTAGGTACAGCCATGACAGCATCTGCTGCTACTGCTGCAGCTGCTACAGGTCTTTACTTGGCAACCCATCAAGACAACTAAAATCAATAAAGTATACAATTAAGACGTGGTCCTAAAAACCACGTCTTTTTCTTTGCTTGTAAAAAACCGCTAAGAAAACTATAATCGTTGATAGATTTTTAAAACATTTCTACTAAAGGAGTAACAGTGAAAAAAAGTTTTCTGATTATACTCTCCCTTATCATAAGTACCCAAATAAACGCCGACCAATTCCCCCCTTCTTACACTAAAAAAGTTTTTGATTTGTTACATACTGCAGCATCATTTGGCTGTATTAGTGCATGTCGAGCGACCAACGGTATCGTTACCCAGTTTAACTCATTGTCCCCAGAAACCAGGCAAACTGTAGGCTTTTGCCTGCTAGTACCAACCATGTATGCCCTATTTGCAACTATAACCAATGAAGCTAAAGATCAACACCCACACAGTCATCTGAGCTCTAGAGACAAATTTCTACGCAGATTCAAGATATTTCTAGCTGGGGCCGGTGTAGGGCTTGTTTTTAAAATTATATTGGATGGCATTGCAGACAGTAAGGTAACGCTCACCCAACTTATTATGCAAGCCCAAAAAGAGTTCCAGCCTACCCTAGAATCTCTTGTGCCTCCTCTCACTAATACGGGAATAGAAAAAGCAGAGTAAAGCCCCATTCCATAGGGCCTTTTGCACTAAATCTAAAAGGATTTATACTTATATATAAGAATAATATAACTATAAAATTGAGGTTCCCTATGAAGAAAAGATTAATTTTTGTTTTAACAGCGTTCTTTTTGGCGGCTCCCCTGACAAACAAGCCTGTAGTTTCACCTACAGCAATATTAAACGGAGCAGCTGAGGTTTACGGAACTTTACCTCCAAAAACTAGAATTTTAATGAATGACAGCCTGTTTTATATGGGTATCTTTACTGGCATGGCTTCTGCATATCTTCTCATTCAAGAAGTCAGAAAAGAAAAAAATGAACGAAGCAAGTTATTAGTTGCGCGTAACTCTGTGTGCATGGGTGCTTCTGCAGCCTTATGTATCATAACTCGTCACCTAGGTGCAAACGCTTTAATCGATTACGGTAGCGACATTGCCAACGAAGCAATTGAGAAGAAAAAAGAAGAAATCGCTATATTCGTAAAAGATAAATGGGATAACATTCAGGACCACACACCAAATTCTGTAAAATGGACTGTTAAAAAAGCAGCATCATGGGCAACGTGGGCAACACCTGGGTTTGTTAAAGATATCGTGACAGGAAAACCAGTTGCTGAGTAATATTACCCATTTTCACGGATAATAACCTTACTTCCCGTTGATTGTTTATCTATAACAAAATGGACAGGAAATTGCTCTTTCAGTGATGATAAGTGGGAAACAATAATAATCTTGGCAAAATCGTCTTGTATCTTATGCAAGGCATCCATGATATTAACTAAGCCCTCTTCATCCTGAGAGCCAAACCCTTCATCTACGATTAATGTTTGTAGAGATGTTCCTGCACGGCGTGCCAGGAGCTTAGAAATCGCTATACGCAAAGCAAAGTCAATACGGAATGCTTCACCACCAGAAAACATCTCATAAGGCCTAAGTCCGGCACTATCTGAGATCTTGATATCTAATGTTTCTTTGGTGCCACCGTCCTTTAAGTCTCGCAGTGATTCAATAAAAATTTGGGAACGATTATCTGTTAACCGAGCTAATAGTTCATTAGCCTCGTGCTCTATCTCTGGAATCGCGTCCTCGATGAGTAATGCTTGAATACCATCCTTGCTCAATGCCTGAGTAATAGCTTTATACTCATCAATTTGTAGATCGACCTTATCAATCTCGATCTTATTTTTTTTCAATTCTTTTTCAGTTTGTTCCAAGAGCTTTTTGTCACTATCCAAGCGCCCCTGCTCCTGAACAACCTTTTCTTTCTCTTGAGCAACCTCTTTTTGATATGCTGCAAATGTCGTTTTTTTAACTTGGTATGCTTTTCGGTCCTGTTCTAATTGAGCAAACGCATCATGCTTGTCTTGTAAAGACAAACGTTCTTTGCGTATAGATTTTATCAATTGTATGACTTGTTTAATAGTGGCCACACGGTTAGCTTGCATAGCAATATAAGAATCAATGTTTTCTACTTTTTCAAGACTATCTTCCAGCTTTTTTAAATCCACTACAACCTGTTGATACTCTTGTGGATCATAGCGCAACTGTTGAAACTCTTTTTCCAACTTTAGAAACAAATCATTCTGTTTTTTGTATTCAACATCATTGTCCAAAACATTACGAGTTTGTAACTCTTTAAGCTTAGTCTTACTTCCAAGCAACAAACCTTCTTTATCTTTAAGAGCCACCGTCATAAGCTTGACAGTAGCAGCCAGTTGTTGAAACTCTTCTTGTGTTTTTTGTAATACAACTTGATGCTCTTTGAACCTCATTTGATCAATAGCATCCTTCTTTTCTAGCTCTAGTAATCTTTGTAGCTCAGGATGCTCCTGTATTAACTCTTTTTTTGTAGTTTCTACTAATTTTTTTAAACGAGCAAGACGATGAGTAAGCCAGCTGAATCGCTTTTCCAGCTTGGATTTTAAAAATCGTTTCCGAGAGGCCGATAAATTTTGTTCACATAATGGACAACTGGGATTTTCAGCATCGTGCGAAAAAGATTGTTTATGTTTTAATTCCTGCATTTCACGATGAAAAGTATTATACATGGTTATAAACCGTTGATAACAATCCCGCTTTTTATCAAACAACTGCTGAAAGGCGTCCTTAGTAGAAAGTTTCTTACTTGCAGCTAAGATCAACTCCTGCAACTTTTTTATTTGTTTATCTTCTTGTACAATCAACTGCTCATGTGTGCTCTTTTTTTTATCAATCTCATTCAAGCGCACTCGGTTATTTTCAACCTCTAGTTCCATTTGATTGATTATAGCTTGTTGCTTATGCTCTTGATCTTGAAATGTTTTTTGTAGCGTATGAGTTAATTGTTGTATGCTTTCTTTTCGCTGTAATAATTCTTCTTTTAACTTCAGTTGTTTGCGCTGTTTTTCCTGTAACATAACAAGCTTCTGAGTTAAAGCTTGTTTAGCCTTTTGTAAGGCTTCATAATCTTTAGCCTCTAAGCGTACACGATGAACTTTCTTCCACTCAGTACGCAATGTATCAAGCTGTTCCATCTGAATAGACTCTTGCTTTACACATTGTTCAAGTTTTGCAGCAATAACGGCCTTAGCCTGCTCTTGATCATTAAGCTGTTTCTCAATCTTTTCCAACTCTGTTTGTTGAGCTGAAATATCCTTTTCACGCTGATTTACTATTGTAAACTGTTGAGCTAAAGCCACCTGCTCTTGTTTTAACTGATCAACACGCTCCATCTTACTTTCCATGTGCTCAAACAAGCGAACAAGACTTCTTTTATCCGATTGTAATGACTTCCCTTTATCAATGGCTTTCTTTTTCAACGTTTCAAATTTATCTAAACCAAGTACTGAGCCCAGAATTTCTTTTCTCTCGCGTGGATTTTTCTTGGAAAACTCATTCGAGTGACCTTGCCGCAAGAACGCTGAATTAATATAAGCGGTATAATCAAGACCGATCATACTTTCAATTTTATCTTGAGTCATCCGAATAGTTTTTTCCGTAAGCGAAATAAGGCTATTATTCACATCAAACATGCCAAAGTCTAGTAATGCATATGATTTGCCGTAACTAAATGAAACTTCTCGACGTATTCGATAGCGATTACCATTAAACTCAAATTCAAACACGACAACCATGTTATCGGTACCCAGCCGCAATAATCCTTGGTCAGGTTTAGTATTTCCATTTGTTTTTCTGGCTTGTCCCCACACTGCCCACGTAATAGCATCAAGCAATGCCGACTTACCATGACCATTGCGTCCCGACAAACAAATAAGGCTATAGGGAGTAAAGTTTATTTCTTGTAATTGAGATCCATAACTCATAAAGTTTTTTAACTGCAATAATAAAGGAATCATAATAACCTCAATACAAATTTACAAAAAAAAGTTATACTCATTTACAAAATATACACCCTTCTTTTAAAAAAGGATTCATATGCAAAGTTCAATATTTAAAGTATATGACATTCGAGGAATAGTAGGAAGCGAACTCGTTCTAGAAAATGTATACAATCTTGCTCAAGCGTTAGCGTTTTACTATAAAGAACACAACCCCAACCTAACCACTGTCGCTATTGGCCGCGATGGACGCTCACACTCTCTTTCAATCTTTGATGAACTCTCCCGCGGGTTCATGGATAGTGGAATTAATGTAATTAACTTAGGAGTTTGTACGACTCCAATCATGTACTTTGCACAGGAAAAACTTCCGGTTCAAGGCGGACTCATGATCACAGCTTCACACAATCCACCAGAATATAACGGCTTAAAATTAATGCTCAATAAAAATTCAGTCTTTGGTGATGAAATTCAACGCATTGAACAGTACTACCAAACCAAGCGCGTTCTTACCAGCTCACTCAAAGGATCATTGATTAGTCACGATCTAGGAGTCGATTACGTATACTATCTAGTAGAGCAGTTTCCAGAGCTGGTTGGCAGTAGCGATGTTCAAGCTGTCATAGATTGCGCTAATGGCACCGCAGGAAGCGTTCTCCCTCTTTTAAAAGAAAAGTTTGAGTGGAAGAATGTCCACCTTATCTATGAAAATGTTTCCGCTAATCCCGATCATCAAGCTGACCCAACCAATATAAAAAATCTTGCACAGCTAAAAAAAGAATTAAAAAAATATCCTAACCATGTCGGTATTGGATTTGATGGTGATGCTGATCGTATGAGCGCTATAACCGAAAAAGGGGTACACCTTGTTGGTGACGACCTTGGATCAATATTTGCTACAGAAATAAAAAAATCCAATAAAGAATGCTCTATCGTTACCGATGTAACCTTTTCGCACGTCTTAATTGATTGGCTCAAACAAATAGACATCACCAATATAACTAGCCGTGTAGGACATGCCTACATTAAACAAGCAATGAAAAAATCCAACGCGCTCCTGGGCATTGAACTGAGCTGTCATTTTTGTTTTGCAGATAAGTATTTTGGTTTTGATGATGGCATTTATGCCATGTTGCGGCTATTCTCTGTTCTGATTTCATCACAACAAACATTACAAATACATTATGAAAAACTCCCTAAGCGATTTGGTTCTGCATTACGAATTCCATATGAACCCAAACAAAAAGATGTAATTATCGAACATGTTAAAAAATATTTTTCCGATAACCCTGACAGTAATATAACCACCCTGGATGGCATTTGCGCACTTATGCCATACGGTTGGGGACTCATTCGCCCTTCTAATACGGAACCAGTTTTATCCTTACGATTTGAAAGTATGAATCCGGTTACACTTGCTCATATTAAGAAGGACTTCTATACTGCCTTAAGAAAACATCTTGATAGTAATGACTTGAAAACTGCTTTTAAATTATAAAAGGTAATACACGTGGTAGGCACCCATATCCGATTACACGATACGATCACCAATGCTATAAATGCAGCTATACGTATGGATATACCAATATTTCAAACTTTTTTGATTAACTCTGAAGGAAAACGAATACGAATTGCTCCGGAAGAAATTGAACAATTTAAAAAGCTCAAACAACAATTTGAATCCATCTTTATTCACACGTCATACTGGGTTAACCTATCAAGCAAAGCTAACCATGGAATGCGTGCTCTAGAACGTGAACTCACCTTGGCCTTACAGTTAGGGCTAACCAAACTTATTATTCACCCTGGTGCTGCTGTAGGCTTTGATAATAAAAAAGAGTGCAAACAGGACGGAATCGCTATTCTAGTAGAACGCCTGAATACCATCATGAAAAAATATCCATCCGTCACCATCCTCTTAGAAAATACCACCCATGCCAATAACTGCATCGGAAGTGACCTTAATGATTTTAAGGAGATATTTTCGCAACTTGCCACAACAGACAATGTTCAACTATGTATTGATACTTCTCATGCATATGGATATGGATATGACATTTCCACCCCCGAGGGGCAAGTCGAATTTATCCAGCTCATTGATGACGTTGTCGGCATTGATAAAGTCGGATTAATTCATTTGAATGACACGCCAGAAGAACTTGGGAAAAAAATAGATAGACATGCGGCTCCCGGACATGGAAACATAGGAAGTGAAGCCTTAAAACAGTTTGTTAATCAAGAAGCCTTAAAAGATATCCCTATTATATTAGAACTCCCTGTGGTCACCCAACAGGAAGAAATTGATGCAGTAGAGTTAGTAAAAAGTTGGAGAAACCTTTGATGAAAAATATCGCCATTAACGGATTTGGTCGTATTGGAAAAAACTTCTTACGCGTACTATTCCAAGACCCACAAGCATTAAAAGAGCTTAAGCCGGTAGCTATCAACATCGGTCCTTGCGATGTAAGCCATACCGCCTATTCATTTAAGTATGATACTCTCTTAGGCACTTTTAAGGGCGATGTTACGATGGAAGGTGATTTCTTAGTAATCAATAACCATAAGATCAAGATTGTTCGATCATTAGATCCTGCTGAACTTGACTGGAAAGCCCTTGATATTGATTGGGTCGTAGAAGCAAGTGGTCAATTTACTAAACGCAACTTAGCACAGAAACATCTTAATGCTGGAGCTAAAAACATTCTCATTACGGCACCGGCCACCGACGAAGATGTTACTATCATCCCAGGTGTTAATCATGATTGCTATAAACCAGGTGAACATCATATCGTTTCACTTGGCAGCTGTACTACCAACGCCTTAGCCCCAATGCTAAAAGTCCTTCATGATAACTTTGAAATTCAGAACGCAATCTTTACTACAATTCATTCATATACCAACTCCCAGGTCCTTTTGGATGTAGAAAAAAAAGAGTTTCGTAATTCTAGAGCTGCGGCACTCAACTGTATTCCAACAACAACTGGTGCATCAAAAGTAATTGGCAAAATATTACCTGAATTGGACGGAAAAACTATCGGCTCGGCTGTACGCATCCCTCTCGCTAAAGTATCACTCCTCGATGTCGTTTTCACAACCGAGAAAAATATTGATCCGACCATTATTAATCAAGCATTTGAAAACGCTAGCACACAAGACCTACAAAACATTCTATCCATTAACCATGAACCATTAGTCTCAAGCGATTATAATGAATCTAATGAGTCTATTGTTATTGACGGTCTTCTTACCCAAGCACAAGGCAACATGGGCAAAGTATCAGGATGGTATGATAATGAATGGGCATACTGCCAGCGCTTAAAAGACTTTCTCTTAAGCACTCCTTAATCTGTTGCTTTTACTTTAAGTAAAATGATACTTTTGTTTATACAATACAACTACATAAAGTTTTAAGGGGAAATCAGTATGTATAAATTAAATTTTAGAAAAAAAACGTATCTAGCAACAGTACTTACATTATTAGCTAATGGTTCAGCACTGGCAATCCTACAAGCACAAAAAGTATTTCTAACCGAAGTAACGGCCGGTAAAGACTTTACTGTAACTTTTCCTGCACTTCGTAACTATGAAGTTAGCGGTGCATTCATAGAGTATGCCATACCAAACAAAACAACTATAAAAGAAATTGACTTACCAGCACTTGCTCCAATTACCAGAACATACACAGCTACTGACAATGGTGGAACGATTACTTTTCATCGTGAGGGACAACCTGACATCATTCACCACTTAGAAGTCGCTCCAACTCTTGTACGACGTAAAAAAAAGTAATCTACAATTCAAGGGAGGCTTAGGCCTCCTTTGATTCTTCTTTCTTGTCTATATAATGCTTACGCCACCAGGTCGCCAATAAAATAACAGCAATAAAGATCCCCATAGCAACATAAAACTCTGGTGTAAAAATATCAGAAACTTTGTTAATCGTTCCAATCTTTTGTCCTGCAAAAGCATAAATGTATGAACCTGGTAAAATCCCGATGGCAGTCGTCCACATAAACGTAAGCATGGAAATCTGAGTAATCATCCCTGCAGCAAAAGCGACAACAAAGTACGGGAATATAGCTATCAGCTGGATCAGGAGTAAGTAGCTAGCACCATGTTTCCCTATCATATTATTAAAGCGCTTAAATCGCTTAGAATATCGCTCTTGCAATCGCTTCCCAAGGACATGACGTACAATAAGGAAAATCAAAATGGACGCTGAAAAAGCTGCTATATTGGCAAAAACCATCCCCCATACCAGTCCGTACATAAACCCGCCAACCATGGTCAAAACACCAGGAACGGGCAATGAAGATAGGGTAAGGAGAATGTAGGCTAATATATAGACTATAACCGATAAGACATAGTGATGTTCTACAGCATTCAAAAGCTCAGTTCGGTATCGTTGAATCGTGTCTAACGAGAAGAAACTTCTAAACTTGGTAAAATATATTATTCCACCGATTATGACCAATGCAAGCAGTATCCAGATGATAATTTGCCTTCTAATCGCCTTTCTATCCATTTTTATCCCTTATAGTGATTATAAAATCTTATCCTTAGTTGTAGCACTTTTTTCCTTATTAAAACTAGATCTTCGAGAAAAACTTCACAAATGGACGGTTGTGCACTATAATTTTATTAACATGAAATGTTTAAGTAGCAACGTTTTAAGGGCCCATAGCTCAGTTGGTTAGAGCAGTCGGCTCATAACCGAAAGGTCCCAGGTTCAAGTCCTGGTGGGCCCACCAGCTTTTAAAATTTTCGCCTATTTCAATAGTACCTCAGAAAAGGAACAACTCATGGCAGAAAACAGTAAACAACTTCAATCTCTCGTTGACTTGGTTAAGTTTGATCAGAAGTTTTTCGAAACCGATACAGCAATAAAAAGTGAACAAAAAGCTATTGCTGATATTCAAAACAACATCAAAGCTCTCGACGATAAGCTCAATATCAATAAAGAACAACTCGAACAAGCACAACAAGGTGTGAAGCGACATGAGTTGGATATGAAAGAATTAGACGAAAAAGAAAAGGTTAAAAGTAAACAACTTGAACAAGTGGAAACAGATAAAGAGTATAAATCAATCAAGAAAGAAATTGATTACTTAAAACTTCAACAACATGAACTTGAATCTGTCTTGGTTTCTTCATGGAACAAGGTTGAGCACAAACAAAAAAGTTTTGCACAGCTTGAAGGCGAAATCAATGAGCAAAAACAGGGTCTTGAAACTACTCTTCAAGAACATCAAGCCAAGCTTGCTGAAGTTGAAAAAGTTGTAGAAGAACTCGCTCATGAACGTCGACCACAAGAAGAAGGTATCCCTCAAGAATGGCTCGAAAAATATAATATGATCCGAGCACAAGATACACATCCTATCTCCTATGTCGATCAAGATACGTGTAGTTCATGTTTTTATCCTTTAACCGCTCAAGACCTTCTTAGCTTAAAACAGAATAAGCTCATTCAGTGTAGAGAATGTTATAGATTCCTTTTTAGAAAAGCAAAGTCTGAAGATGAAGAAACCAAGTAAACAGTTAAATTTATTTGGGCAATCCGAACCAGATGCGACAACCCATGAAAAGCGACTTGATAAGGCGCCATGGAAAATGTTTATCGATGGTGCTTCACGCAATAATCCCGGACCGTCTGCTGTCGGGATTCATCTTAGTAAAGATAAGACTGCAATCTTAAATGAAGGTTTTTTCACAGGAATCAAGACAAATAACCAAGCTGAATACTTAGCACTCATCATCGGAGTAATCTTAACAGAACAACAGTTAAAGCCATTTGATAGACTCGAAATTAATGCCGACTCCCAATTGCTCGTACGACAAATGGAAGGAGTATACAAAATCAAAAACAACGAACTGAAAAAGTATGCTGCCTGCGCTCAACAATTACTCGAGCCGTACACCTACACGATCAAGCATGTATTCCGAGAACAAAATACCATCGCAGATGCTTTAGCAAACAAAGGCCTCGATCAAAAAATCATTCCTTCTGATGCCATTATTAAAAGGCTAAAAAAGTATGACATTATACTTTAGGCTACTAGCCTTTATATTAATCGGAACATCCTATACACTCTTGCCCATAACCCCACCCGATAAAACTAATATCAAAGTCTTACTCAAGGAAATTGATCCTAGTTCCTCAGAAAAAATATCGTTTTCAAGTGCTCATGGCATTATTGTAGATACTAAAGAAGATGGCCATGCAAAGCGATCTTATTTCTTTAAAAATGGAGCAACCATCAAGGTTGATAAAAACTCTCAATACCTCAATAACAAGAAAATATCTACTCATCATCCCATAAGAATTAATGCTTTTGATGGACATATCAAATATAACCATGATGATTACTTTGGAACATTTTATATTGTCTTATATAAAGGTAAAATTCTTTTAATTAACAAGGTCGAACTTGAAGACTATATCTATTCGGTTTTACGTGCTGAAAGTTGGCCAGGATGGCCACTTGAGGTGAACAAGGTATTTGCTGTCACATGTCGGTCATATGTTATCAAGAAGGTATTAGAGTCACGTAAGTCTAAAAAGCCATTTCATATCAAGAACTCTAACATCCATCAAACATATCGAGGTATTCGACATAATAATATCCATAAGCAAGCCGTTGATGAAACAGCAGGCATGTTTTTAGGATATGATAACCAACCCATTGCAGCCATGTTTGATTGTTGTTGCGGTGGAGTAATCCCAGCTAACATTAATGGCAAACTCAGTGGCGTTGATTTTAAAAAAGCTCCCTATCTTGCAAGAAAACAAGCGTGCACATACTGCAAAAAATGTAAGATCTTTAACTGGGGATTTGAACTCCCAATCAAAGAGTTTGAGCGTCGATTCTCAACGTTGATACCGGAGCTCAATGGTCTTACCGATATAACAATTGCAGAAAAAGATAAGGCCGGCCTTAATCATAAGTTAACACTACACTTTGGTGATAACCGTAAAAAAATTATTGAAGAAAAAAAATTATACAAGCTCTTTAAAGAAGTGAAATCCGCTGTCTTTACCATCACTCCCAAAAAACATACCTTGGCAATTAAAGGACAAGGATATGGTCACCACTTAGGATTATGCCAGTGGGGCGCATGGCAAATGGTCAAGGATGGATGGACGTATACCCGTATACTCCACTTCTTTTATCCAGGCACCACTTTTATGCGCTTACAGTATAAAGACGACAACGACGATGAATATCTCACCAACAACGTCTCAAGCTAGCTGCGCGGCATCTGCGAGATATCATAGGCCGTTTTACCATCATTATTTTTTACGCTCGTATCAGCACCCGCAGCAATTAAAGCGTTCGTACTTTCTACTGAAAAACTGGCCGATGCGTACATTAAAGCAGTCCAGCCGCCACTGTTTTTGGCATTTATATCCGCATCCGCAGCAATTAAAGCATTTGTTACATCTGCAGAACTATTAATACCCGACATTAATGCCGTTACACCATTGTCACATTGTGCCGCAACATCACTTCCATTTGCAATCAAAGAGTTCACTAGATCTATAGCACCATAATAAGCCGCATACATTAACACAGTCCATCCACAGCCATCCTTGACGCTCGTATCAGCACCAGCTGTAATAAGAGAAATCATTACATCTATAAATCCATTCTCGGATGCATACATCAATGCACTTATGCCATCACTATTAATGTAATTCACATCAACGCCTTCGGAAACTAAAGAATCTACCTCTGTTATAGAGCCCGCTTGAGCTGCCACCAATAAAGCTTCTTCATTAGTTATAACCTCAGCTTTCATGACACTATTAATATCTCGGCAGTCGTTACATTGTATGACAATGAAACCGAATAGAAAAATAACAACCAAAATTAATTTTTGCATAACAAGAACTCTCCTATTTAAAAATGAGTTTTATTCAAATGCTAAAAACATTGCAATATCAGCATGTTCCTGAAAAACGGCAACGTCATATGCTGTTTGATCATCATCGTTCCTTAAGCTCGCATCAGCTCCAGAGTTCACCAACAATTTAACCGTTTGAAGTAGCCCATCATAAGCTGCATACATAAGTGCAGTCAAACCTAATTTATTTTGAACATTAACCTCAGCTCCCGCACTTAATAAAACATCCACAATCTCTCCTGAAATTTCATCGCTGACTCCACACATTAACACTGTTGTCCCCTCATTATTTCTTGCATTAACATCAGCTCCCGCACTTAATAAAAGGTCAACTGACTCTACTGAAGCATAGCCAACAGCATACATCAGCACGGTCCAGCCACCATCTCGTACCGCATTAACGTCAGCGCCAGCAGCAACTAACATATCAATCTTTTCTATAGAGTTGTCTTGAGCTGCATACATAAGCGGGGTCATCCCAGCATCATCCTTATAGTTGACATCAGCACCATCCACAATTAAAGAATATAATTCTTGGGGCGATCCTTCATACGCAGCAACCATCAAACTTTTTGAAACAACTACCCCATTATAATCTGATGTAAGATCATCCGATACACTATCTCCCTGAATAACATTATAAAATTGAATCAAAAAAAGTAGACTCATAACCATTTTTTTCATTAAAACTGTCTCCTGTTTTACTTTTTTAAAAATGTTGCACTATAGTTAAGGAGATCTTATCGACCTCCTCAAGAGAGGTCAAATTAGAATTGAGAAAGGAAGAGTACATGTCTGGATATAGAGGACACTTAGTCGGTGGTGCCATAACTTTTGTCGGAAGTTATCTAGCATTAAGCTTGTTGAAGGTAAGCATACCTATCAACCCGTTACAACTGTTTTGTTTTACCCTGTTTGGATCATTGTTTCCCGATATTGATACTAAAAGTAAAGTCCAAATTTTTAGTTACCGTATTGCGTTTATAGCATTTTGTATTTTATTATACTTACAATATTGGAATGCCGTAGCCATGGCAGGATTTGTACTATTGATTCCACTTGTAGTGCATCATCGTACCCTTACCCATAAAAAATGGTTCATTGTTGCCGTACCTACAGTGTTATATGCTCTTGCTACAATCTATCAACCTCGATACGCAATTTCAGTCTTATGGAACGGCATATTTTTCGTACTCGGCGCATTCTCACACCTAGTCCTCGATTATGGATTCAAAAGAGCTCTTAAGCGTTAACTTTGGACTGGGAATGCATAAGACACAATTCCAATGTTCCATGCAATAAAGAAGCTGATTCTGGTGAAAGGCTTGCTTGTGCCAGAATAAAAGGAACATCTATCAAGTGCACGGCTCCAGTCTTTTCATCACGAATAACATAACCCCTCTTATCTGCATCTTCCAAATCAAAACAAGTCGAACAAACTTTATATAGTTTTCCATCATACTCATAATGAGACCCGCTTGATTCTTCTAAACGATTACCTGTAGAATCAGTAAGAAAAAGAGCTTTTTCATCAGCATCCCAACCAAATTGAAACACTCTAGTCAGATCGATGGATTTACCTTCTACTCTAAAATTACACGGCTCAAGCAACCCTGCCGCAAAATTGCTTTCTATTGCCCCTGCTAGTAAACCAAAACCACCCTTTTCCTTCTCAGCTGTAGAAACCAGCTCGGCAAGAGAAACAGCAGAAGTAGCTGGTAGCTCTGGAGCAACATTAGTTTCTGCTGGCTCTTGTGGCTCTAAAGGTAATAACTGTTTACTTGCGGCAGATATAAATGCTTTTGGTAAAGAGTATGCACGCAAAGCCTCTAGTGCATTCGAGGTAAAGTGAATCGTATCCAAATAATTCCTCTCCGCCACTACAACTTCACCCTTAACAAGAACCAACTCAAAAAAACGCCCGAAACCACTAAGTTTCAATGCCGGTCCATCAAAGTTCAGGTTATATTCTTGTCCAACATGATCATAAACTTGCAACTTACCGTCGCAACAAGTCATACCAAACTTAGTTACACAACTTCGCGGCTTTGTGCTACCAGTCCTTCTTGAACGCATCTCCAGCAGTTTTTTACGTAACAATGCTCTGCCTTCTCCATCTTTTTCTGGTTCTACTGGCTCTTCCAGTAAAGACTGTTCGGATAAAGTTCTATTAAGTCTCTGTCGCTCCCTTTTCTTTCTTTTTTGATTTTTTTTCTTTGCCCACTGTGCAGCCAACTCGTCAAAATCACCAACCAAAACAACCTCTTCATCTTCACTGCGCATTTTCCTTGCAACAGCACGCGCCTCTCTTATTTTTGTACCGTTTTCAATCTTCTCAGCAATCCACTTATCCTTCTTTTTATCTATGCGCCCCTGAACCAACTCGAACAATGCTCTGCTGGCTCTTAGTTGCTCTCTACTAGATCCCAACGAGAGTATCAGCTCTTTTAATCGCACCCTTTTTTCTTCTACTTTTTGTACTACATTCCCAAGCATTGGATCAAAAATATCGCCTTGTATCCACCAACAAAGTTGTTTATATTTGACTGCAGCATCGCGCTCGGCATTCCTTTCATCATATCTGCGTTTACCCTCTTCCCGTTCTTTTTTCCAGAGTTCTTGCAAGCCCGAATTAGCCCTAGAACCACCCCTAACCCATTTAGACTGAGGCCCCCTTCCTGACACTCTAACTTCTTTTTGTTTGGGTGCCTGATTTGCCGCTTTGACAACAGCACCACAACTATCAACAGGGGTTCCGTTTTGTACCGCTCGCAACCAAGGCGCTCTTTCTCTTCCTAGACCATTAACACCCTCTACAGTTATCCCACCTCTTTTTTGCTTTCCCTTACCTTTTTTTTTACTACGGCTATTTCTTGATGCCCTACCGTCATCTATTTGTTTGGGTACCACCCTTCCCATATCGGCAACATGAGCTTCCCTCTCTTCATCCTTCTCAAAATTTCCTTCAAAAACCGATAAGCGAGAGTCTCTCTTAATCAAAACTAACTTCATTTGAGATGCTCCCGGGTCAGTACGCCTGCCTTTATTTATATAAACCCCTTCTTTTAGTAGTAAAGTATGGTAAGAAGCACCACTTTTTGGATTTAAAACGCGACTCAACCCTAACATCGGATCTTTTTCCATAGATAACAATGAACCCACACTCAACAAACCAAAAAAAACAAATAATCTTTTCATCAAGAAAAACACCCCAAGCAAAATTATGCATATAAACAAAAGTCTTTTCTAAAGAATAATACAAATACAAACCCTGGCAAGAAAAATGACCGCGATGAAAGCATTTTTAATATAAATCTATTGAAAAAAACAAGAGGGTTCCATATCCTGCAAAGAAAATACTCGTGCTCTAAAAAAGGAAAAATTTAATGAAACAAACAACCATAGCAATTATAGGCGCTGGCTCAGTAGGAAGTACAACCGCATACAGCCTCATGCTCAACAACGTTACCTCAAAGATAATCATGGTCGATAACAACGAAAAACGTAGTGAGGCAGAAACTGAAGATCTGTCTGACGCCCTTCCCTTCAATCGCACTAAAACCATACAAACTGGAACCTATAAACAGGCCGGACAAGCCGATATTGCTATCATATGCGCTGGAGCTGCCCAACAACCTGGTCAAACCCGTATGGATCTATTGACCGCTAATGTCGATATAATATCATCAATTTTAGACAAAATGGCCCCAATTTCGAAAGATCTCATATTAATCATGGTAAGCAACCCTGTAGATATTTTAACTCAATTAGCCCAAAATTTGACCGGTTTACCGAAGAACCAGGTTATTGGATCAGGAACCCTCCTTGATACGGACCGCTGGAGAGGATATATCCGATCTGAAATAGGCATTGCGGAACAGTCTATCCATGCCTACATCATCGACAACCACGGCAAAGATCAAGTCCCTGTCATCTCATCAGCCAGTATTGCTGGAACCCCTCTGACCAACTACTTAAGCACTGAAAAACTTCAAGAATTAGCCGATAAAGCCAAAAACAAGGCCGCACACCTCATTGATAACAAGCAATGTACCCAGTTTGGCATCGCTTCCTGTGTCACCGCTCTATGCGCTAGTATCGTATTTAACCAAAAACTTGTCCTTCCTGTCGTATCATTTAGTGAAGAATACCAGGTTTACATGAGTCTCCCAATCACACTTGGTGCACAAGGTGTCGGCCAGAACATTACTATCGCCCTCTCAGAAGACGAAAAAAAGGCCCTTAATACTTCAGCTAAAAACCTTCAAGACGCCTTTAAAACGATAAAGTAGGCAATTGTAAACCCTTTAAGACTGTGGCATACTGATAGTATTAACAACTATTAAAATAACGAAAAATACAATCAGTATGAATAAACAAATTTTGATGTCAGCAATGATATCCACCTTACTACCACTCTCAGTGTTATCTCATCCAGGAGATAAGACATCTTCCACTCTTTCTTTACCCCAACGAGCACTCAGACAAGTAGGAAGAATAGTAGATAGTCGACTACCAGAAAACAGCCTTGTAAAAGGATTAATTCGTGGAGATTCTCATTTACAGCTTATGCTAAGAACAGGAGCCCCTGTACATAAGATTGAAAAGCATCTACATACGTTTCCCAATGATATCTATGTTACCAACTACATGGGGGAATCAGCACTCAATCTTATGCAAAAACAATTATGGACGACAGCTTTGAATCCATTTGCAGATGAGGTACATGTTTCAAAGATACCATCAACAGACTTAGCACGTATTAAATCCTATCGCTCCCTAGCGGAACAAATAGAAGGAATAGCAGCTCGGGACGAACGCATAGCAACGTACCACCACAATAGAAATCTTGAGATGCAAGAGCGTGAACGAAAAAAAATGGCATTTCTTAAAAAACTTAGCCTCTACAGTAAGCGAAAGTATTTTAATCTACTACGCAAGAATGCAGGATACAAAGTCGAAGAAAGTTAATTCTCAACTATTAAAAAAAGCCCCATATTATGTGGGGCTTTTTTTGTGCTCATTTATTTTCAGGCAATAAAAAAGGGTGCACTTAATGCACCCTTCAATATCTTTATAGCTAATCTAGTAACAGATTAAACCCAGGTCAACTGAGCAATTGTTGCTGTATCACTAACACGCTTACCCATAGGGATCACTCGTGTATATCCACCTGGACGGTCAACATACTTAGGAGCAATCTCTTTGAATAGTTTAACCAGCGCTTCATCTTTGTATGGTAATAAAGCTTTAGCTCTTCGACGTGAATTAAAATCGTTACCCGTGCGAGCAATAGTAACTAATTTTTCAGCAAGACGCTGTACTTCTTTAACACCAGTCTTTGTTGATATTAATTTACCATAAGTAATAAGGTGAATGACCTGATTACGCAAGAGTGAGCGCCTATGTGGCCCACGTAAGTTTAATTTCTTTCTACCGCTTCGATGTCTCATCGCTCTATTACCTTATATTACAAAATGTTTAATTAATCTTAAGATTTTAAAAGGTTCTGAATATCTTCTTCCTTGATATCCATACCAAAATTCAAACCAAAAGCTTTCATACTGTCTTTAACTTCATTCAAAGACTTACGACCAAAATTCTTAATCTTAAGGCCTTCATCTTCTGACAAGTTCACTAAGTCTAAGATTCGTTTAATACCATGAGCTATTAAACAGTTGTGAGCACGAGCTGACAACTCTAAATCTTCAATAGGTTTTAATAGAAGGTCAATTGGTACACCCTTCAACCCTAAAGACTCTGAACTTGCTTTTTCACTTTTCTCTTCTTGTTCTGGCATCTCTGATATTGCATTAAAATCAATCTCAGGATCAACCAAGTAGTGCTCTAGCTGAGTACGTAAAACAGAAACCGCATAATGGAATATATCTGCAGGCTTCTCTGCACCATTAGTTTCGACTTCTAGTGTCAACTTATCAAAATCAATATCTTGACCGACACGTGTTTTTTCAACATCAAACTGCACTTTCTTCACAGGTGAGAACATTGCATCAATAAAGATTTTGTTATCATCTTGAAGCTTTGCGCCAATAGGCCACTGTGCAGCCAAATAACCTCTTCCAGACTCAACAAAAAACTCTATATCTAGTTCACCACCCTGAGCCACATGACCCAAAACGTGGTCTATGTTAATTAGCTGAAGGTTATCATCTGCTTTTATATCAGATACCTTAACAGCTCCTTCACCTTTGAAATTCAAAGACATTTTACCAGGTTTACCATCGAGACTTTTAATAACGATCTCTTTGATGTTCAATACCAACTGCATTACATCTTCTGTAACGCCAGGCATTGTAGCAAATTCATTATTAACGCCCTTGATAATAACTGAGGTTACAGCAGAACCTTCAACTGCAGCAAGTAAAACCCTACGTAACGAATTTCCCATCGTTATACCAAACCCAGGCTCTAGAGGCTGTGCCACTAGTTTACCATAAGTATCTGACAAGGAATCCCTGTCCCAAGTAATACGAGGAATTGTTAACGGTTTATACTCTTCTTTATTCATAGCTATCCCGACTTATAAACTTGTTAAAAAACGACCACCATTTAATTTTATACACAACACTATTTAGAATAAAGCTCAACAATTAAGTGCTCTTCTATTGGTGCTTGAATATCTGTACGAATTGGAAAACGTAAGATTATACCACTACGCTTTGCTTTATTAAGCTCAAGCCATTCTGGAACCTTAATAGCAATATTAAGGCGCTTATCAACAACTTGCTCCAAAAACTTATCTTTTTTTGCAACTTTTTCAGCAAGAGAAACAACATCGTTAACTCCGACTAGAAATGACGGTGAAGACACTTTCTTGCCGTTGACTAACACATGACCATGAACAATAATTTGTCGCGCCTGTGTACGAGTAACAGCTAATTTCAATCGATATACAACGTTATCAAGTCGTCTTTCAAGCAGACTTAATAAGTTTTCACCAGCACCACCTTCTGATTTGGTTGCTAAATCAAAGAAACGTCTAAATTGACGCTCACGCATACCGTAGATTTCTTTAACTTTTTGCTTTTCTTTTAGCTGAATACCATAGCCAGATAATTTTTTGCCCCGTTTTTGCTGTTGTCCAGGAGCTCCCTTTTTATCTTGTTGGCCTTTGTCTTGGTCTCTTGTATTTTTCTCCATGTTCCCTTGCTCACACTTACAGATGATTTATATTATAAACTCTTATACACGTCGTTTTTTTGGTGCACGACAGCCATTATGAGGAAGTGGTGTTACATCACGAAGTACCGTAATGTTTACCCCAGCAGTCTGAAATCCTCTCACAACCGCTTCTCGTCCAGACCCTGGTCCTTGCATATTGATTTCCAAGGTTTTTACACCAAATGGAATCATATCTTTAGCAAGAACTGTTGCGACCTGCCCTGCAGCATAGGGAGTACCCTTACGAGATCCTTTGAACCCTAATTTGCCAGAACTACAACGTAAAAGAACGTCGCCATTGTCTGCTGTTACTGTAACTAAAGTGTTGTTGAAAGTAGCTTTAACGTGTGCTACTACTGCATCAACTTTTCTTTTTATTTTTTTTGTTTTTTTCTTGTATGCCATATAACTTATCCGTTACCTTATTTCTTGGTTACTTTACGATTCAATGCCACTGCACCACCCTTTTTACGTGGACCTTTTCGAGTTCTAGCGTTTGTCTTAGTTCGCTGACCTCTAGAAGGTAATCCCTTCTTATGGCGCAAGCCTCGATAAGAACCAATTTCACGTAAACGCTTAATATTCAAGCTCACTTCTTTACGCAAATCACCTTCAATAGTGTAATTGGTCACTAGCTCTTTTTGTATTGACGCTACTTGAACGTCAGTCAAATCTTTTACACGTATATCAAAGCTAATTTTTAGCTTATTCAAAACTTCACGGGAAACTTCTGTACCAACACCGTAAAGATACGTTAATCCAAATTCTACGCGTTTGCCTGATGGTAAGTTAACACCCTCAATTCTAGCCATAATTCCTTATCCTTGACGTTGTTTATGTCGTTGATTTTTTGAACAAATAATTCGTACAATCTTTGCACGCTTAATAATGCGACAACCATCGCACATTGGTTTCACTGAAGTTCTTACTTTCATGACACTTTTCTTTCAATCTTTTAGTTTTTAAACCGTCTTGTAATTCTTCCACGAGTCAAATCATAGGGAGATAATTCTAATAAAACCTTATCCCCAGGTAAAATTCTAATATAATTCATACGCATCTTACCAGACACATGACCTAAAACCTCATGGCCACCTTCCAATTCAACACGGAACATCGCATTCGGTAACGTCTCTCGAACTATACCTTCAACTTTGACAATATCATCTTTTTGTTTCATATTTTCCAAAACTTTTTCCTCACTCGACAATACGTGTCAAAATTTGAGGTCCTTGTTCAGTTATTACAACGGTATCTTCAACATGTGCTGTCAACGACCTGTCAACAGTCCTTGCTGTCCAACCGTCTCTATCAATTTCAATCTTATAATCACCAAGAGTAATCATCGGCTCCAACGCAAATACCATCCCTGGTAATAACACTGGACCTTTACCAGGCTTGCCATAATTAACCACCTCGGGCTCTTCATGCATTCGCTTGCCAATTCCATGACCCGCAAAATCACGAACCACTCCAAAACCATAATGCTCCACTTCCTGCTGAATAGCTGCTGAAATATCCGATAAATGATTCCCAGGAACCATTTTCTCTATTCCAATATCAAGAGCACTCTGAGCAACACTAATTAACTCACTAGCCTTCTTCTCTTGAACACCACCAACAATGAAGCACCTAGCCATATCAGCGCAATATCCTTTCCATGATGCACAAACATCAATGGTCACAACATCACCCTTCTTCAGAATCATTTCTTTAGAAGGCACCCCGTGAACAACAACATCATTCACCGAAATGCAGCTAACATGACGATAGCCTTTATAGCCTTTAGCTTTTGAAGACATATCAACACGAGCTAACTCTTTTTCAATCCAAGCATCAATGTGCGCAGTAGAGACCCCTGGCAATGCGATTTCCTTACAAGCCTTTTCTATTATAGGAGACAATAAAGCTCCAGCCTGTCGCATCTTTACAAGGGCACTTTTATTCTTAATTACTATCATAAGACTTGTGCGCCAATCTTGCTCTTGAATTGATCAAATACTTTATCTAAGGAATTTTCCACATTTATCTGCACTATCGGCAAGGAAATTGATGAATAATAATCCAACAAATCATCCTCATGCCTATGGTAGTTAGATAATCGATCCCGTACAGTGTCAATATTGTCATCAGATCGCTGCATTAAGCGAGACTGACACACATCACATTGCATAGGCTCTTGAGGTACCATTCCAGAGCTTTCAAGCACTGAATATACTTCTTGGCAATTCTTATTTGAACATGTCAAACGCGATGTTAATCGCTTCGTTAATTCTTCGTCAGACACCTTTAACTGGACAATTAAGACCTTAGTTAAGGGAAAGTCTGTTTCTATCATATCTTTAAACGCCATTGCTTGAGGAACCGTTCGCGGAAAACCATCCAAAAGGATCGTTTTTTTCTTATCCTGACTCATTAAAAACCAGTCACGAACCATTGCTACAATAAGGTCATCTGATACTAGTCTACCAGATTTGATAGCAAAATCTATTTTTTGCCCTAATTCAGTACCTTTTTCAATGTTTTTCCTACACAGATTCCCAGTGGAAAGCTGTTCCCAGCCCAGCTCTTTAACACATTTCTGCGAAATTGAGCCTTTTCCTGCTCCCGGAGGCGCAATAAAAATAATAATACCCTGTTGTTTATCCTGCGTCATACACTTAAGCCCTAGACTTCACTCGACCAGAAGATAAAAATCCTTCATATCGGTGCTCAATTAAGTATGATTCAGCTTGTGAAGAGAACTCTAAAGCCACACCCACAACGATCAACAGAGAGGTTCCACCAAGGTAAAATGGCATTGTTATAACACTAAACAAGATATTTGGTAAAACAGCCAATATACCCAAGTAAATAGCGCCAACAAGGCCAACCCTGTTCAAAATATAATCTAAATAATTTGCAGTACTCTTTCCTGGACGAACCCCTGGAATAAAGCCACCATTCTTCTTAAGGTTATCTGCCAATTCATCTGGATTAAACTGCAATGCAGTCCAAACAAAGGTAAAGAAGATAATCAAAAGGAATTGCATAACCATGAACACAGGGCTCATTGGTGATGAAAAGGCCTTTAAAAAGTCCAGAGAAGGGAAGTATGAAGCCAAGACATTAACGGCCATACCAGGGAACTGTAATGCTGCCTGCGCAAAAATAACCGGCATAACACCAACAGGATTCACCTTGAATGGAATATATGTACTTTGACCACCAAAAACTCGATTACCAATCACTTTTCGTGCATATTGGATCGGAATCTTTCGATCGCCCTTTTCTAAGAATACAATACAAGCAATAATCAAAATAAATAATGCCAATACCAAAGACATAACTATAGGATCTGAAGAACCCATACGAATGTAATTGAGAGTAGACATAAAATGGTTAGGAAAACTAGAAACGATCCCTGCAAAAATAATCATTGAGGAACCATTTCCCAATCCAAACTCTGTAATCTGGTCACCAAGCCACATGATAAACATTGCACCAGCAGTTAATGCCGCTACAAAGGTTATTGTAAAGCCGATACCTGGATTTAAAACAATCCCTTGAGATTGTAACAATGTTGAATAACCAAAACTGTAAACAATAGCTAAAACCAAGGTGACATATCGTGTATACTGGTTCATGATCTTGCGACCATACTCGCCTTCTTTCATCAATTCTTCAAAATACGGAATTGTCATCCCGAATAATTGAATTGCAATCGAAGCAGTAATATATGGCCCAATTCCCAATGCAAACAATCTACACTGCGATAAACTCGCCCCAGAATACATATCTAAATAGTTAAACCACTGACCCAGGTTGCTCGCTTGTTTAAGATAATCTCCCAACAACGCCAAATCAATACCTGGAACTGGTATGATGCTTCCCAAACGGAAAACAACTAAACAGCCGAGCGTAAAGAATAACTTCTTACGCAGCTCAGCAATATGAAATATGTTTAAAAAACTTCTAAATAAAATCACCGATTATTCCCCTTGAGTTATTATCCTCACTTGACCATTAGCTTCTTCTATGGCTTCTCGGGCAGATTTACTAAAAGCATCAGCTTCTATAATCAATTTCTTAGTTGGTTTATAGCCACCCAGAATTTTAACACGAACCTTCTTTTTAATAAAGCCCATATCTTCTAAAAGAACTTTATTAATTTCTTGGTTCTCTTCGAACTTGTTATCAAGGAACTCTAATGAAATAGCAATAGTTTCTTGAGCAAACATGGTATTTTTAAAACCACGTTTTGGCAAACGTCTGTATAAAGGCATTTGTCCACCTTCAAAACCGGCACGTGGAGTGTGACTTCCAGAACGAGCTTTCTGTCCTTTGTGTCCACGTCCAGATGTTCCACCACGGCTTCCACCACGGCCAACACGTTTTCTTTTTTTCCCAGCGGGAGTTAAATTATGAAGCTGTAACATGTGATCCCTTTGTTATTTCTTCTATTGTTTTCCCTCTAAGACGTGCAAGATGACTTGCTGAACGCAACTGCGCCAACGCATTCAAGGTAGCCTTAACAACGTTTTGATGCTGAGGAGCACCAATAGATTTAGCCAAAATGTCTTTAATACCAACAACATCCATAACAGCACGCATTGCACCACCGGCAATAACACCCGTACCTTTATATGCTGAACGTAAAATAACTTTACTTGCTCCATGGCGTCCAACAACAGGATAAGGGATTGTAGTACCACGTAAAGGAACTTTAATCATGTTCTTTCTTGCTCGAGATGTCGCTTTTGCAATAGCTGAAGAAACCTCACGACTCTTACCTTGAGCCATGCCAATGTTTCCTTGCTGATCACCAGTAACAACTACTGCTGAGAAAGCAAACCGCTTACCACCCTTTGTTACTTTAGTAACACGTCGTACACTAATCACTGCATCAGTAAAATTACTATCTGCCGCTGTGTTTGATTTTCTTTGTCTTTCCATGTTAAACTTGCAAGCCTCCTTCGCGTAAGCCTTCGGCAAACGCTTTTACTCGCCCATGATAAAGATAAGAACCTCGATCAAAAGCAGCTTTTGTAATTCCTTTTTCTAATGCCTTAGTCGCTAAAAGCACGCCGGCTTGTTTAGCAAGCTCTGTCTTATCACCCTTTTGCTCTTTTAGTTCTGTAGTAGAACAAAAAGTAAGCGTGTTGTGATTAGAATCATCAATAACTTGTCCGTAAATTTGTTTTAAACTTCGAAAAACAGAAACACGAGCCAAAGAACCGCTATTAGCTCTTACTTTAGCACTAGTACGTGCCTTTCGTCGTATTTTTCTTTTTCGATTTTTTGTCGCTAATGACACTTTAACATTCCTTATAATTCTTATGCAGCTTTAGCTTTACCAGCTTTACGCGCAATAACTTCATTTTCAAGCTTAATACCGGTACCTTTATAGGGCTCTGGCGGTCTAAATGAACGAATACTCGCACATGCTTGTCCTAGGCTTTGCTTATCAGCAGAACGCAAGGTCAATTTCTGTCCAGTTTTATCTACTTCCATAGAAACCCCTTCTGGCAACACGTAGTCAATCTTATGACTAAAGCCAAGAGTGAGAACAACGTTTGATCCCTTTAATTGAGCTTTATAACCCAATCCAATTATCTCTAATTTCTTCTCGAAAAGCTGTGACGCGCCTAACAGAGCATTAGATAAAAGTGATCTATGAAGTCCCCAGAAATTTCTTTTGCTCTTATCTTCTAAAGTTAGATTTAAAGAGCTACCTTCTACATTAATTTTGAGATACTCTGGTATTGTATAAACACCAGAAGCATTTTTTCCTTTAAAATGAACCTCTTGACCTTTTACGTCAACAGCTACATCGCTAAAGCTTATCGGTTTTCTTCCAATTTTTGACATGCTGTTCCTTCCTTACCAAACGGTACATAAAACTTCGCCACCGACCGAAAGGTCCTTGGCTCGTTTGTTTGTCATGAGACCCTTAGAGGTAGTAAGGATAGAAATACCTAAGCCACCAATAATTGGCTTTAATTCATGCATACGTGCATAGAACCGTCGCCCTGGAGTACTAACCCTCTTAATTTGATGAATTACGGATTCTCCATCAACATATCTCAAATCAACTGTAATAAATTTTTTGTTATCTTCTTCTTTAACCTGGATTCCATTAATAAAGCCTTCCAGCTGCAAGATGGACGCCAATTCATGACGCATACCCGAATAAGGAGCTGTAACATGTGGCTTAGAGGCCATAATGCCATTCCTAATGATGGTTAAAAAATCTCCGATTGTATCTTTTGACATATTCTTATAAACCTTTTTAAACTACCAACTTGCTTTCTTAACACCAGGCAACTCACCACTGAGAGCCAAACGACGTAATTCAATACGAGAAATCTTGAAAAAGCCCATGTAACCACGAGGCCGGCCGGTTAGGGCACAACGGTTTCTCACACGCACTTTTGAAGAATTACGAGGAAGTTTTGATAACTTTTCCTGTGCCATAATTTTATCTTCTATTGATGCATGTTGATCTTTTACAACGTCGACAAGCTCTTTACGAACGTCAGCATACTGCTTAACTAATTCGATTCTTTGCTTGTTTCTTTCTATTTTCGATTTCTTGGCCATATCTTCCTCTATATTATTTCGTTTGCTTTTTAAATGGCATACCAAAGCTCTTAATTAACTCATATGCTTCTTTATCATCTGAAGTGGAGGTATGAATAGTAATATTCATGCCGTAAGTCTTATCTAAAGCACCATAATCAAGCTCTGGGAATATGATCCAATCCTTGATCCCCAAGTTATAATTACCTCTGCCATCTAGCTTTGTAGATACACCCTGGAAATCACGCATGTTTGGAAGAGCCAAATTAATCAGGCGATCCAAAAATTCATACATGTTTGTTCTTCGTAGTGTAACTTTAGTGCCAAGAGGCATCCCTTCACGAATCTTAAAACCAGCAATAGATTTTTTAGCAATAGTTCTAACAGATTTTTGACCAGCTACTTGATCAAAGATGTTCATAACTTTTTGTAAAATCCTACTATCGCCTACCGCGTCCTTAACACCTATGTTCAGAACTATCTTTTCAATTTTAGGAGCATCCATGATGTTCTTAATATCCAAAGACTTTACAAGTTCTGGTCGTAATTCATTACGATAGGTTTCTTCTAATCGAGACTTAGCCATCTATTTATTCCTTACTGCTGCCAAATTCATCGTTCTATCTTATTAATTCTACATGGCTTATTGTCTGAAGTACGAATAGGCATTACATTCGAAATATGAATGAACCCTTCTTCTTTAACAATTCCGCCTTTTTCACCCTGTTTTTTAGGCTTAACGTGCTTAGTCAAGATGTTAACACCTTCAACACGAATACAATTCTTTTTCCAAACAATCCCAAGAATGGAACCTTGCTTGCCCTTGTACTTACCTGAAATAACAATAACTTTATCGTTCTTTTTAAGCTTTTGCATAACTATAACCCCTATTTATAAAACTTCTGGAGCTAAGGACATAATATCTTTATATGCCTTAAGTTCCCGAGCCACTGGACCAAAAATACGTGTTCCAATTAAACTTTTATCCTTGAGAAGTACACCTGCATTTTCACTAAAGCGGACATAAGTACCATCTTTACGACGCACTTCTTTACGAGTACGTACAACTACAGCAGTAACAACATCACCTTTTTTAACTTTTCCACCAGGAATAGCTACTCTGACTGAACACTTCACTAGGTCACCCAAATAAGCAAATCTCTTCCGGGTTCCTCCAACAACGTGTATCACTCTGAGCAATTTTGCCCCAGAATTATCTGCTAAAGATAACATGGTCAGTTTTTGAATCATCGTTCTATATCCTAATTTAACAGCTATTTATTAAGCGCGTTTTTATTTACAATTTTATGCAAGTACATAAACTTTTGCTTTGATAATGGACGGCCAGCGTAAACCTCTACAATATCGCCACATTTAGCTTCACTCTTCTCATCATGTACTTTATATTTCTTATGAGTTCTAATAATTTTGTTAGTCACAGGGTGCTTCTTTGATCGCTCAATAGAAACAACAATGCTCTTATCCATCTTATCAGAAACTACTTTTCCACTCAAAAGACGTTTTTTATTACTTGTCACTATTTGCCCCTTCAGTTGCTTCTTTCTCAGTCTTAATGGTCAATACTCGCGCAATTCCCTTACGCAACTTGTTATACTGAGAGTTGTCCTTCACATGAGATGTTCGACCTTGAAGCCTTAAGCTAAATAATTCTCGGCGCAAACCTTCTGCTTTATCATGAAGCTCTTGTATAGTAAGGTCTCTTAAACCTTTTGATTCTTTATTCATATCGCTTGTTGCCTTTTTACAAATCTAGTTTTGAGAGGAAGCTTATAGCTTGCCAACTTCAAGACCTTCTTTGCTTCCTCTTCAGGAAGTCCTTCAATCTCAATAATTATTCTTTCACGCTTTACGACTGAAACCCAGAACTCTGGAGCTCCCTTACCCTTACCCATGCGTGTTTCTGCAGGCTTCTTTGTAATCGGCTTGTCTGGAAATATTCGTAAGAACAATTTTCCAACCTTTTTTAACCGACGGTTAACCGTAACACGTATAGCTTCGATCTGTGCCGCAGAAACCCATGCAGGCTCTACAGCTTGTAAGGCATATGTACCATAAAGAATCTCTCGACCACCTTTGGCAAGTCCCTTCATCGTACCGCGCTGTACTTTTCTAAATTTAACTTTTTTGGGCATCAACATATCTGTAATTCCTTCAATTCTTATTTCTTAAGTTGATATTCGCCTCTGCAAATCCATACTTTAATACCTATTATACCATAAGTAGTCATTGCAGTCACCAGGGCATAATCAATATCATATCGCAAGGTATGAAGAGGAACTGAACCAGCACGTCCCCACTCGCTCCGTGCAATTTCTGCACCGCCAAGTCTACCAGCGATACAAATCTTAACACCTTGAGCACCAGCACGCATTGTAGATGCCATAGCTTTTTTCATGATTTTCTTATAATTACCACGACGTTCAATCTGTGAAGCAATGTTCTTTGCAACCAATTGAGCTGTCAGCTCAGGAGACTTAATCTCCTGCACGGAAATCTCTACGCTAGGCACTTTAAGGATTCTAGCCAAATCATTGCGCAAACGGTCAATTTCTTGGCCTTTTTTACCAATAACAATACCCGCTCTAGCTGTATGGATGATAACTTTAACGCTATCGCCACCAGGCTTTTCAATCTCAACGTTGCCAACTTCTGCACTATCAAGAGTTTTTTTCAAATATTCTCTGATTTTTTGATCTTGCAGTAACTGGTCGCCATAAGATCCTCGAGCAAACCATCGAGCGTTCCATGGACGATATACACCAACTCTAAAGCCAATTGGATTTACTTTTTGTCCCACACTAAACCTCTTTCTTTGTTAGGGTTATGCTAATATGGCAAAGTCTTTTGCGTTGAACCTTGGCACGTCCCATTGAACCAGGTTTAAAATACTTAAATACAGGACCTTGATCCACACGGATATCTTTAATTCTTAAGTCAGATTTATTAAGATCTGCTCTATCTTGCGCATTTGCAATCGCAGACTCTAAAACCTTTTTCAGAGGTACTACCTTTTTAAGCGCCTGTACAGACAGCCAATTGAGGGCATATCCAACATCTTTCCCTCTGATCACGTCAACTACTGGACGCATTTTATAAGGGGATACACGGATATATCGTGCCTTTGCATTATATTCTTCCATAGATTAACCTCTCGCTCCAGCTGATTGACGTTGTCCACTGTGCATTTTAAATGTTCTCGTAGGCGCAAATTCACCAAGGTAGTGTCCTACCATATTTTCCGAAACAAAGACTGACACAAACTTACGACCATTATGGACAGCGATTGTTAACCCAACAAATTCTGGGAGAATCATACTGCGCCGAGACCAAGTCTTGATAGCCTGTGGCTTACTCTCTTTCTTTGCACTAACAATTTTCTTCATTAACGAAGCATCTACAAAAGGACCCTTCTTTGATGATCTTGCCATTATTATAAAACCTTACTTAGCTATTATAACGCTATTTCCTAGTTATTTTTTTCTTCTCTTTAATACTAAAGGATTCTTGCGACGTTTTGTCCTTGAACCCTTAGCACCTTTACCCCAAGGGGATACAGGGTGCTGTCCAGACTTAGAACGCCCTTCACCACCACCATGTGGGTGATCAACAGGGTTCATAGCCATACCACGAACAGTCGGTCGGAATCCCATGTGTCTGGTTCTTCCAGCCTTACCAATTACAATGTTTTTATACTCTGCATTGCTCAATGTACCAACGGTAGCCCAACAATCCAGTAAAACATTACGCATTTCCCCTGAAGGCATACGCAAAGTAGCATACTTATCTGTCTTAGCAAGGAATTTCACTGATGAACCCGCACTTCGTGCGAATTTCCCACCTGCACCTGGAAGCAACTCTACATTATGCACAGTAAAACCAACAGGAATCTTTCTCAACGGCAAGGCGCAACCAACTGTAGCCTCTGCATCAACTGATGCTAGAACTTCGCTGCCAACCTTCAAACCCTCTGGTAATAAAATATACCTCTTTACACCAGTTTTGTAAACTATTAAAGCAATAGGTACATTTCTATTTGGATCATATTCAATTGCTGTCACTTTACCAGGAACATCTTTGACGCTTCGTCTAAAGTCGATAATACGATACAGACGGGCTGCACCACCACCACGGTGACGTACAGTAATCCGCCCATAAGCATTTCTACCAGCTTTTCTTTTCAATCCAACTGTTAAGCTCTTCTCAGGCTTTTTCTTTGTTAATTCATCCGTAGATAAATATGTCTGGAAACGTAACGAAGCATTTCGTGGTTTCCTTGTTATAATTGCCATTTGTTAATCGCCTCTAATTCTAGCTTAATTAATTAACTATTTATTCTCTTTTGCAGCTTTCTCAGCAGCTACAGCCTCTTGTGTTCCAAATAAATCAAGAGAATATCCTTCTTTCAAAGTAATATTTGCTCTCTTCTCATCGCTACCATCAGTAAAAAGACGTGATTTACCAATACGCTTACGTTTACCAGGACGAACATAGGTTCGCACTGTTTCAACTTCAACGTCGAATAGCTTTTTCATGGCTTCTTTAATACGAGGCTTAGTAGCTTTTGGATGGACTTGCAAAACAAGTTGTCCTAAAACTCTGTTCTTTTTGTGAGCATCTTCACTGAGAACAGGTCCCATAATAATATCGTATATACTTAATTCCATCGCGCTACCATTTCTTTAAATGCGTCCATATCTTTCTCAAACACAACAACTTTTTCAGTGTGTGCTAAATCGAAAGCATTGACTTGATCAAATAATACAATTCTTACATTGGCCAAGTTAGCAAATGAACGTTGCATCAAAATATCACCGTTTGAAACAAGTAACAGAACCTTTGAATTATACAAATTCTGTTCTTTCAACATACGATTTGCTAATGCTGTTTTTGGAATTTCTGAATCAAATTTCCAATCTAAACTTGTTACACAATTGTTATCCAACAACTGACCAAACAATTGACTTAAAACGCGTTTTCTAAGCGCTTTAGGAACTGAAAGCTTTCTAACACGTGCTTGTGGACCAAAAGTCACACCACCACCACGCCAAATAGGAGAACGTGCTGACCCTGCTCGCGCATTACCAGTACCTTTTTGCTTCCATGGCTTTTTGTTTGAAAGGTTAACATCTGAACGTCCCTTGACACCCACTGTCCCTTGTCGCCAATTGAACAATAATGTTCGTACATACTGAGAAAACTTTGCAGGATTTACTTCACATTCGTGAGCAACAAATCCAGCACCGTCAGCAGAAATAACCGTAAGGTCTTTTCCTACTGTCGGCTTCTCAGAAGCCTTTTTATTTGTTTTCTGTTCAATCATATTCTATCCATTCTTTTGCAGATATACTAACGATCCTGCCTTGCCTGGCACTGATCCTTTTACTAAAATAACTTGCGCGTTAGGATCAACCTTAATAATTTCAAGGTTTTTCACAACTCGTTTTTTAGATCCCATTTGTCCAGGCATTTTTTTGCCCTTAATAACACGACCCTGTGTAGCCATAAAACCAATTGAACCCGGTGCACGGTGAAAAGTCGAACCGTGAGTTTTTCGTCCACCTCCAAAGTTGTATCGTTTCACAACACCGGCAAAACCTTTACCAATAGTTGTTCCGAAGATATTAACCGTTGTACCTTCTGCTAAGTCATTATGAAACTCAACTTGTTGGCCAACTTTTAATGTCGCAAGACTTTCGTCTGACACTTTAACTTCTTTAACTTCAATAAAATATTTTCTCAGAGCTTTAATCCAAGAAATATCAAATGCTTCGTTCGCATATTTTTTACGAACTTGGCCAATTTGCACTGCACTATAATCATCACGCTCATCAGTCTTGATTTGCGTAATAATCCAGCTTGATGCGTCTATAACAGTAACAGGAATAACCGTTTGGTCATCTTGAAAGATTTGAGTCATTCCTATTTTTCTACCCCAAAGACCGCTAACCATTTATAACCCTTTCTAACGAATCTCTACATCAACACCAGATGAAATATTCAACTTCATTAACGCATCCATGGTTTGATCCGAAGGTGAAAGAATATCTAATATACGTCTATGAGCCACAATTTCAAACTGCTCGCGTGATTTTTTGTCAACGTGAGGAGATCGTAAAACCGTGAAGCATCTTTTTTTGTTCGGCATCGGAACAGGTCCCACCATAGGGGAACCTGTTCGTCGAACCGTTAAAACTATTTGCTTTACAGCCTTATCAAGTAATTGATGGTCGTATGATTTTAGTGTTAATCTAATTCTTTGTTTTTTCATTTATCTAAAACCTAATCTGTAAGTTCAGTAACAATTCCGGATCCAACAGTACGACCACCTTCACGAATAGTGAAGCGCATGTCTTTTTCAATAGCAACTGGAGCAATCAACTCAACACTGAATTCTGAATCATCACCAGGCATAACCATTTCACGCCCTTCAGGCAAGCTTACAACACCAGTAACGTCAGTAGTTCTGATATAAAACTGAGGACGGTAACCAGTAAAGAATGGGCTATGACGTCCACCTTCATCTTTATTCAAGATGTATGCTTGGCACTTGAACTTAGTATGAAGCTTCATGGAACCTTTTTTACAGATAACCATACCACGTTCGATTTCTTCTTTCTTTACACCACGTAAAAGAAGACCAACGTTATCACCAGCTTCACCAGTGTTCAATGTTTTGTTAAACATTTCTACACCAGTAACAGTTGTGGTTAGATCTTTACCGAATCCCATAATTTGACATTCGTCACCAACATTAACAACACCACGTTCAATTCTACCTGTAGCAACTGTACCACGACCAGGAATTGAGAAAACACCTTCAACAGCCATCATGAAAGGCTTATCCTTATCACGATCTGGCTCAGGAATGTATGTATCAACAGCTTCCATAAGCTTATCAATAGCACCACCACCTAGATCTGAATCATCACCTTCAAGTGACTTAAGAGCTGAACCCTTAATAACAGGTACATTTTCCCCATCAAAGCCATACTTGCTGATCAATTCACGTAATTCTTCCTCAACCATTTCTACCATTTCCTCATCGTCAACCATGTCAACTTTGTTAAGGAAAACAACGATCTTAGGAACGTTCACGTTCTTAGCCAAGAGCAAGTGCTCACGAGTTTGAGGCATAGCACCATCAGCTGCAGATACAACTAAAATAGCACCATCCATTTGTGCCGCACCAGTAATCATGTTTTTAACATAATCAGCGTGACCCGGACAATCAACGTGTGCATAGTGACGATTTGGTGTTTCATACTCAACGTGAGAAGTCGCGATAGTAATACCACGTTCTCTTTCTTCTGGTGCGTTATCGATTGAACCAAAATCTTTAAAGTTTGCCAAGCCCTTATCAGCTTGACGCTTGGTAATAGCCGCAGTCAATGTTGTTTTACCATGATCAACGTGACCAATAGTTCCAATATTTACGTGGGGCTTTTTACGCTCAAATACATCTTTTGCCATAATATTTTACTCCTGCAAAAATTTATATTAAATTTAACAATTTACTTTTCACCAGCTATTTCTTCTTGAACTTGCTTAGGCACTTCACGATAGCATTCAAACTCCATCGCGTAAGTTGCACGTCCTTTTGTCATAGAACGCAAGTCAGTGGCATAGCCAACCATTTCTGCTAAAGGCACTTCAGACATAATAGTCTGAGCTGCACCTTTGGCCTCCATCCCTAGGATACGGCCACGTCGTGAGTTTAAATCACCCATAACATCACCCATATACTCTTCTGGAGTTTCCACTTCAACCTTCATTACTGGTTCCAGCAACACAGGTGAAGCTAACTGCATACCCTTTCTAAACGCCATACGGGCAGCAGCTTTAAATGCTTCCTCCGAGGAGTCAACATCGTGATACGAACCATCATGCAAAACAGCCTTGAAATCCACCATAGGATAGTTAGCAATAACGCCATTATCCTTACAGGCAAGAAGACCCTTTTCAACCGGTGCGATAAATTCTCTAGGAATCGATCCACCCGTTACTGCATTTTCAAACTCAAACCCTTTTCCTCGTTCGAGCGGCTCAAACTTGATCCATACGTGACCATACTGACCTCTACCACCAGACTGTTTAATGTACTTGGCTTCAACATCAACCGGTTTTTGTATAGTTTCCTTATAAGCAACCTGCATCTTACCCTGGGCTAGGTCAACATTTTGTTCGCGCTTAAGACGATCTACAACCACCTCTAAGTGCAACTCACCCATACCAGAAATAACAGTTTGTCCTGTTTCTTTATCATATGAATATCGGAAAGACGGATCTTCCAACATCATTTTACGTAAAGCAAGGGCCATTTTTTCATACTCACCCTTGTTCTTAGGCTCAACTGATGAGGAAATAACCGCAGGCGGTACATCAATAGACTCAAGAGCTACTGGCGCTTTTTCATCACACAATGAATCACCAGTTGCTACGTCTTTAATACCAACAGCAGCAGCAATATCACCAGCACTTACTTCTTTAATTTCTTCACGCTTATCAGCATGCATTTGAACCAAACGACTTACTCGCTCTTTTTCACCAGTTCGAACATTAAGAACATATGAACCAGCTTTTAAAACACCCGAATAAACTCGAATAAAGGTCAACACACCCACAAACGGATCTGTCATAATTTTAAATGCTAAAGCACTAAACGGCTCATTTTTATCAGCACTACGAAGCTCTACAGCATCAGTCTTTGGATTTACACCCTCAACTGGCGGAACATCTAATGGGGATGGCAAGTAATCAGACACTGCATCAAGCAACAACTGAACACCCTTGTTCTTAAACGCTGTACCACAGAAAACTGGAGTAAGCTCTAAACTAAGAACAGCCTTACGAATGCCACGCTTAAGCTCGTCAATACTGATCTCTTCCCCGCCAAGATACTTCTCAGCAAGTTCGTCATCAAAGTCACAAATCTTCTCTACAAGTAGAGTGCGGTGCTCTTCTGCCTGTGCTCTATACTCTTCAGGAATGTCAGCCCAATCAACCTCAGAACCTTTATCACCTTTTTCAAAAGTAGCCATTCTCATGGATACGAGATCAATGATCCCAGTAAATTCTTCTGATTTTCCAACCTGCAACTGCATTGCAATAGCGTTGCCCCTAAGCTTAGTATTGATATCTTCGATCACTTTTAAGTAATCAGCACCAATACGATCAAGCTTATTTACAAACGCCACACGAGGCACCTTATAACGGTTAGCCTGACGCCATACAGTCTCAGATTGCGGCTGAACACCACCAACACCACAAAAAACGCCGACCATACCATCAAGAACACGCAAAGAGCGCCCTACTTCAATAGTAAAATCAACGTGACCCGGTGTATCAATAATATTAATTTGCTTATCGCCCCAGAAACAAGTAGTCGCAGCAGAGGTAATAGTAATACCACGCTCACGCTCCTGTTCCATCCAATCCATGACAGCTTCACCCTCATGAACCTCACCGATCTTATGCGAAACACCTGTATAGAACAAAATACGTTCTGTCACGGTTGTTTTACCCGCATCAATGTGAGCAACGATACCAATATTTCTGTAATTATTTAACTTCGTACTCATAACTTTTTCACCTTACCAAGCATAATGGGAGAAAGCCCTGTTGGACTCTGCCATCTTATGCACTTCCATTTTTCTCTTCATAGCACCACCACGACCTTCTGCTGCATCCATTAACTCTTGAGCTAATCGACGATCCATGGACTTTGCAGGGCGCTGTGAAGCAGCCTTAATAATCCATCTAAATGCCAATGCACGAGCACGCGCAGGCTGAACCGCAACAGGAATCTGGTATACACTACCACCAACACGACGAGGACGAACCTCAACGGAAGGTACTACTTGGCTAAAAGCACGTTCAAACATTTCAAACGCCTGCTTTTTATCACCCTTGTTTTTTTCGGACAAAATATCGAGCGCACCATAAACAATACGCTGAGCTGTAGTTTTTTTACCCTGCTTCATGATCATATTGATCAATTTTTGCACAACTTCAGATTGATAAACGAGATCAACTCCGATATCTCTGGTAAAACTGCTCTTTTTTCTTCTAGGCATAATCTTTTAAATCCTCTTAAGCAATTCTATTATTTTGGTCGCTTGGCGCCATATAATGAACGTGATTGTTTTCTATTTTCTACTCCAGCTGTATCAAGTGCCCCACGAACAATGTGGTACTTAACACCGGGCAAATCCTTTACTCGACCACCACGGATTAATACCACAGAGTGTTCTTGTAAGTTGTGCCCTTCTCCAGGGATATATGCACTTACTTCCATGCCATTCGATAGCTTAACTCTTGCAACTTTACGTAACGCTGAGTTAGGCTTTTTAGGTGTTGTTGTGAATACGCGGGTACAAACCCCTCTCACCTGTGGACAGTCTTTAAGCGCAGCGCTCTTTGACTTCTCTTTTGTTCGCTTTCTTTTACTGCGAATAAGCTGATTGACTGTAGGCATAATGCAACAAATCCTCTTTAATTCATTATATAATAATTATTTTTTTCACACATAAGAAATGACATTTGAAAGGCCTTTTCCGATAGATGTATATAAGTAGTGTACATTTTTTAGTATTTTTTTCAAGTAATGATTCTACAAAAAACGACATGTGGTAATACTTGTGTGAAATGGACTTTATTAAATAGGAATGGTATTCTAAGTCCTCGATGTAAAATTCAATTGTTTATTTATTCTAATAGGAGCATGCATGGCTGGCACAGCACTTATTCAAAGCGCATTTTTTTTAGTGGTGGGTATTTTTGGTATAGGATTTGTGATTGGATTTCATGAATTCGGCCATTTTTTATTTGCAAAATTATTTAACATCAAAGCTCCCTCTTTTTCCATTGGAATGGGACCCAGTATAATAACCAAAAAAATTGGTGATACAACCTTCCAACTTTCAGCACTTCCACTCGGTGGTTATGTTGAAATCATTGACTCCCATGACCCTGATGAAAAAGATCCTGAAATGATCGCCAAAATGAATATCCCTGGCAAATACTTCTCTGACACGCCCTATTGGCAGAAACTCATTGTTATGCTTGGCGGTATATTTTTCAATTTCATCCTCGGGTTTGTCTTTTTCAGCTTCCTCTTTCTAGTCGGAATGCCAAAATCACCTATGATTAACCCAAAATACACCCAGCCAAACGTTATCGCAGAGTTTATGCCTGGATCAGCAGGATTCAAGGCTGGCCTACAAAAAGCCGATAAAATTGTTGCTGGAAACAGCGAAACTAAGCTCAACACTATGAACGACGTTATCAAGTTCCTCCGAGCTCATACCGATCAAACAGTCAAGCTAACCGTAGAGCGCAACGGAGAAGAAAAGGTCATATCGGTTCCCTTGAACCAAAAAGGACAAATTGGGGCTATGTTTATCATGGAATCCCTCCCTCCACAAGGACTATTTCAAAGTATTAGACGTGGTTGGGATGAAATGTGGAAATGCTTCGCTCAGGTTGCAAGCTCATTTAAGTCTATCCTGAGCCGCAAATCACAGGGTGAAATAGCTGGCCCAATCATGATTATCGCTCAAATGATCATGGGCGCGCGCATGGGATATAAAATGTTCCTCATCCTACTAGCCTTTATAAGCATAAATTTGGCCTTCCTAAACATGATTCCTGTTCCTATTACCGATGGCGGACAAATTCTCTTTAACACCATAGAGGCCATAATTCGTCGCCCATTGCCTGAAAAAGTACGTATTGCCATCCACTATGTATCATGGTTCAGTGTATTAGGCCTATTTGTCGTCCTCTCTCTCAAGGACATCATGAGCCTGGTGGGAATCCAATTCAGCTCAATAATGGCTTTTTTCAGGTAGGGTTTAAGAAAATAGATTAGCAAAGATAAAGGGCGCTGGATTAACTCCAACGCCCATATTTTTATATTAGACCAGGTCTATTACTTGATAACTCCACGCTGTCTTAATACTCGCTCTACACCAGCCTCTATTTGAGGTACCATTTCCCGGTAAACTTCAAGAACTCGACGAACAGGAACACCCGCAACTGGTTTACTCATTCTAGCAATGAACAACATACGTGCTTGCTTATCGAGCATCGCTGTACCTAAGTTTTGAATTATGTCGTTAAATTCACGCATCTCTTTACCTCCGCCAACTTGCTGCAAAGCGGCACCTAATCCTGCCTGTAATTCATCTACCTGCTTCTGTAACTCCTCAATACGCTCCTGCTTATCATTGCCCAAGTAAGAACGTAGCCAATCTCCAGCCTTAAGCTGTGAAGCTCCCATCAAACCTACTAATACTATTAACATATACTTTTTCATCTTCTTTTCCTTTTTTTTAGATATATCTACTTAAGAACCTTTTTTTGGAGATAAGTACCGTAGCCACCACTAAATACAGGGGTATACTTTGCACTAGCAGCAGATATACTCACAAAATCACCGCCAAATGCAGTACAAAGTCGTTGATGCTCTTGCCTGTCAGCTATTCCAACTATAGGAGCTGTGATATTAAAATTCCTACCTGTCTTAGTATCCTTACAAATAAGAACCAATTGACGAGTCCCGCGAAGTCCTTTGGTAACCGCACCCTCAGAAATATTTGACCGACGTTGAGCGGCATATGAAAGAGAAACCGTTAAAACAGTCAGTGAAAATAATAACAATTTCTTCATTTTATTTTTCCTTTAATCAACAATCTATTATTTCTAATTGTAATCAATTGTTGGCAGAAAAATCAAGAGTATTACACCTGCTGTGTGCAAATTCAACAAAAAAGCTCATCTAAAGGTGTAATAGACGCAAAAAAGGCGCGATATTATCGCGCCTTTTTGGAAGTTTGTTCAGTAAGAACTAGACTTGAGCAATATGAGGATGCTTAGATCCAGTATATACTTTTAACTTTTTAATGATTTGTCGAGAAAGTCGGTTATTAGGCAACATTCCTTTAACAGCTCTTTCTAAAAGTGCTGTAGGGTGTTTTTCTATAATATCCTGTGGTGATCTTGATTTTTGACCACCCATCCAGCCACTGTAGCTCAAATAGACCTTATCAGTCATTTTGTTACCTGTAAGCTTAATCTTGTCAGCATTAATAACAACTACATAATCCCCTGAATCAGCGTGAGGAGTGTAAAATGCTTTATCTTTCCCGCGTAGGGTTTCTACAACCTCTGTTGCCAACCTACCTAGAATTTTGCCTTCAGCATCAATAACGTGCCATTTAGGAGTATGTGTCTCTTTACTCACATAAAATGCCTTATTGAAACTAACTGGTCCAGCTTTCTTGCTCATGTAATTAACCCTTTGGAAAAACAATGATTTTTTAATAAATTTTTCGATAATATAAAACAAAACGGGATGATTATAGTATAGTATAACAACAGATTTCGTCAATGTTGATTGACAATAAAGGCCATTTTCTTTAGAGTTATATATTATGATACAAAGAAATCCTCTTCTCACAACTCATATTCAAATCAAATCAAAGCCCGGGCTGGGCAAATAATTTCTTTCCTCCACCTTACATTTTTCGTATTTTTACACTACTTCGTTTATTCTTAATCTGATGTTCAGATATGCTACTCTTATTAGAATAATAATTTATAAAGGTCCCACATGTACTATCCGTGGCTCGTTACTATCCCCCCATTACTCGTTCTTGCTGTTGCTCTTTGGTCTAGAAACATTATAATCGCATTCTTTGTTGGTATTCTCACCGCTGCATTAGTGGTAGCTAATTTCAACCCTTTTGCCACCGTATCCATTATTGGACATCATACCTTCAATACAATTACCGCTATTGACAACCTCTATGTATACGCATTCTTGCTCTTAATGGGTGTCGTGGTATCACTACTCAGCTTTACTGGGGCCGCAACCGCGTTTGGAGATAAAGTATCCAACCACATCAAAACACCTCGACAAGCCGAACAATCAACCCTATTTTTATCCATACTTCTCTTTTTAGATGACTACCTTAATAGTTTGACTGTTGGCTATGTTATGCATCCACTTACTGATAAATTTAAAATTCCACGCGTTAAACTCGCGTTCATTATCCATTCCATGACAGCACCTCTTGCTATGATTATCCCAGTATCAAGCTGGCTAGCATGGATTATTAAACAAATAGAACTTTCTGGAATTTCATTAGATCCAAGCGAGAACCCTATCATAATCGCCGACCCTTTTTATGTTTACATAAAAAGTATTCCATACATCTTTTACTCTCTAGTTATGATCTTTATTACTATATTTGTTATCAACCGAAGAATTTCATTTGGCCCAATGGCTGACCATGAACAAGTAGCCCAAGAAACGGGCAACCTGTTTGGTGGCAAACCACCAATACTCCATGTTTTATCACATGATCAAGGCAATATTCATAACAGCAGCTTAATCGATTTCTTATTTCCAATCTTCACTCTTATAGGTACCACAATATTCGGCATCCTCTATACTGGTGGATTTTGGATGCTTGGTGGCCCATACTCTCTGATCCAGGCACTCCAGCACAGTGAAATTTTCCCGATACTGTTTTATTCCTGCATTATAACACTCGCACTTTCTATTCCACTGTTCCTTTTTCATAGAAAAATATCATTACCTCAGATCCCTCATATTTTTTACAAAGGAATACATCTTATGATCCTAGCGGTCATTATGGTATTTTTTGCGGGTATATTTGCTGCGCTCTTACGCGAAGACCTAAAAACGGGTGAATATGTCGCGCATCTTTTAATTAACTACTTTAGCCTACAGTTCTTACCATTTTTACTTTTTGTTGTATCAGCATTGATAGCAACCTGTACAGGATCATCATGGGGAACCATGGCAATCATGACCCCGTTTGCAGTGCCATTCCTCATAGATCTATTACACCTACAAACACCAACCAACCTTGATGGACTTTGTTTCCTGTTCCCATGCCTTGGCGCCGTGTTCTCAGGATCTGTTGCCGGTGATCATATTTCACCGATATCAGAAACAACTATTATGGCGACCACAAGCTCTGGAAGCCACGTAATGGACCATGTCTACACCCAACTACCCTATGGAGCAATTGCGTTGGTTAGCACTGGCGCTGCATTCTTAGTTGCAGGATTCGTTCCATGTGGCAACTATTGGATCTCGGTTGGAACTTCTTTAGGAACTGGAATACTTATAAGTGTTATTAGTTTGTTGGCATTGAACCAACGTTCAAGAAAATAAAGTCGTTGTAAAAAAAGAGCCACGATTTTAAAAATCGTGGCTCTTCTATTCTTTAATCTTAATTTAGATTTTAACTGAAACCATCTCTTCTATAGCTTCAATAGATTTTGGTAATGACTCACTTAAGCAAGTAACACCATCCTCAGTGACAAGATAATTGTCCTCAATACGAATACCAACGCTTTCATCGGCAATATAAACGCCTGGCTCAATAGTAAAGACGTTCCCGACCGCTAATGGCTGAGAATAGTCACCAACATCATGAACATCGGTTCCTAAGTAATGACCAAGGCTATGAGAAAAATATTGATCAACGCCATACTCGGCTAAAAATTTATGAGCTAATGTATTTAAGCATTTATCTGGATGTTTTGGATTTTTAACATACATACCCGGCTTTGCAATGCTAGCTATATATGTCTGACAATCCAACACATATTGATACAGTTTTTTTTGCCTTGCAGTAAACCTTCCTGACACGGGATAAGTACGTGTAATATCCGTACAACCATAATCGACATGTAATCCGGCATCAACAACAATTAAATCTCCTGCTACTAACGGTTGATCATTAGTATTGTAGTGCAAGATGGTTCCATTTTTACCACTCGCTATAATGGGAGGATATGACAACTCTGTTCCTGCTAACTTACAAACAGTTCTAAAGACACCATCTAAATCACCTTCGTTTTTTCCAGGAAGAACCGCTTGTGCTAGTGCCCTATGAGCTTGCTCGGAAATCTCGTGAGCATGTCGCATGCATTGAATTTCTCCGTCAGTCTTACAAAGCCGCATTGAAATAATCAAATCGGAACAATCAACAATAGCTTGATCGAGATTATATACAAAGTTTTTTGATAAATGATTCAACAAACATTTTTGTAATACATATCCAGTTTTCTTTAGGGGATAACCGGTTACAATCTTTTTGCCTTGATTAATTTGTTTCTGTAAAAAAACAATAAAGTTCCCATACTCGCCCACAGAAACAAACGGAGACATACAACGAATGTTTGTGTCTTCGCCCAAGTACTTGATTTCATCTACACCAATCCGCTCTGCGCAGGCCTTAGAAGTATCAAAACAATGCTCTGTAAAATGTTGGTACACACTGCTGTTATTTTGTATATAGAGTGTAGTTTTTCCACTAAACTCTAGTACTAAAACTGCTCCAGGTAATTCAACACCGGTATAATAGTAAAAGTTTCTTTCCTGGACAATCGGATAGCGACTATCAACGTCATCATCAAAGTTAGCAATAAGAACAATTACACCGGATTTAACACGACCTTCTTGTTGAACCTTATGACATAACTCTGTTCTTCGTTCTTTATATTCTTGCAGGGAAATAGAGCTCTCATAAGCAAAAAGCATGGATGGAAATATTAATGCAAAAACTAGCTTGTTCAAAATGTCTCCTTCGTAAGATTTTCTATTTGATCAACCGACTTTGGTAGTGCCTCACTCAAGCAAACAGCACCACTCTTAACTATCCAATAATTATCTTCAATGCGAATACCAATGTTTTCCTGAGGCAAGTATAAGCCAGGCTCAATGGTAATAACATTACCCTCTTCTAGTGGCTTTGAATAATCACCAACATCGTGGGTATCTAACCCTAAGTAATGACCAATTCCATGCACAAAATATTGATCTAAGTCTTTCTTCTTAAAAAATTCTCGCGCTAAATGATTGAGAGATTCTTCCGGCTTATCTTTATTGTTTAGCCACATTCCCGGCTTTGCAATTTCAGCTATATATGCTTGGCAGTCAAGAACCAATTGATACAGTTCTTTTTGTCGCAAAGTAAATTTACCAGACACAGGATAAGTTCGCGTTAAATCGGCGCAGTAATGATAGAACCGCGCTCCACAATCTACTACAACTAAGCTATCTTTCTCTAAAGGCTGATTATTGGCAGTATAATGTAAAACAGTACTATTCTTACCACTTCCAACAATCGATGGAAACGCTAGTTGTGCCTGTGCTGCAGTAAAAACATACTCGACTGTTGCATGTACTTCACTTTCAGAACGATTGGGTGCAATCATTTTTGCCGCCGCTTCATGACCCATGCTCGTAATATCAATAGCGTTATACAGTAAATCAATTTCCTCGTTACTTTTTCTACTACGCATATCAGCTAAAATTGATGATATATCATAGATCGCTTCTTTCAAAGCAGGAACAAAAGAATTAAGTCGTTCTAAAATATGACGCTGCACAACATATCCATTTTGAGTTGACGGATTAAGAGAAAAAATAGTAGAGCCCCCCTTAGTATTATTTTCTAACAACTCAATGATATTTTTATAATCCGACTCTGAAAAAAATGGTGCTAACTCGTATCCTTTAATCTTATCCCCCAAATACTCAATAGCATCCACACCAGCATCTTCAATTGACTCTGCCGAGGTATCAAGGGCACCTTCAATCCACTGTTGTCGTGTTCCACCCGTATTGGGAACATAGAGAGTTGATTTACCATCCCAGTTCATAACGAGTACACTTCCTGGCTCTGTAACACCAGTCATATAATAAAAAGAACTTTCTTGTGTAAAAATTTCTTGTTCGCGTTCAAAATCGGCAAACAAAATAATAGTTCCTTGTTTTTTTTCTGAATGCAAACTCTTAACCGTATTGAGTAAAGTCGCACGCCGTTCAATATATATTTTTTTTAAGTCCAATAATGGATTAACCATAGTTTTTTATCCTCTTAATTTTTGATTATTTAATAATAAGGCTTATGGCTCACAAATCAAGCCTAAAATGGTCGGCGCTCAGAAATTGCCTTATACACAGTTAGTCTATCCATGTATTCTAAAGACGCACCAACAGGAAGTCCTTGCGCCAAGCAAGAAACTGTCACTGTTGATGATAATTTTTGTGCTATATAGGCCGAAGTTGCTTCGCCCTCTGGTGTTTGATTGAGCGCTAGGATTATCTCTTTAACATCTTGTTGTGTTCGCTTAACAAGTACACCGATAGAAAGTTGTTCAGGACCAATTCCATCCAACGGACAAATTGATCCTCCCAGTACATGAAAGACACCCTTGTATCCACCAGTCTTTTCAATCGCTAGCAAGTCTTGCCAAGTCTCGACAACACAAACCAAGCCCTGATCTCGTTTAGTATCAGCACAAAAAAGACAAGTTTCTTTCTTCTCTTTCCAGGCACAACATATGGAACATTTTTCTAGCTTTTGTTTAGCTTCGATTAACACATTACAAAACTGCTCCAGTTTCTGAAAATCCATATCAAGAAAGTGCGATGAAACACGATATAAATTTTTAGATGCAAGGTAAGGAACCTGTTGCAACTGCTTAAGCATTTGTTTTAATGGCGGAATCTTGTTAATCATAGCAACTCAACTTAGTTATGCTTTTTTAAACAACTTTGCTACAAATGCTTGCACGACTCCGGTTACCGTACTGGTTAAAATAAAGAGTACTAATCCAGCAGATAATTGCATGGTAATTGCACCAAAGAATAACGCCATTGCATAAGGCATAAGTCCTTGCTTAGGATCCTTGGATGTACTTGGTGTGTGCAATATGATTGCTATAACAACTAAGATCGGAAGGATATAATAAGGATCTTTGGCTGCCAAGTTAGGAATCCATAAGAATGGTGCCATATACAAACTAATAGAGTTAGTTAAAACACGATTTAACGCAATGAAAATAGGGAACTGTAACAACATTGGCAAGCAACTACCAAGTCCCGGCATTCCATGCTTACGCATTGCCTCGGTACGTTCTTGTGCTAATTTCTCAGGATCATCCTTATAACGCTCTTTTAAGTAAGCAAGCTTTCTATTAAGCTCGTCTTTTTGACTTGCAGCACCCTTCATTTTTTGTTCGGCACGCCATGTAAATGGCAAGAGTAATAATTTCAATAAAATGGTAAGTAATATAATCGCCCAACCAAAATTCTTTACGTAATCAAACAACCATCCAAGGAGTTTGAGAAGTAATTTTGATAATGGACTTAACCAACCATAGTCTAATATATCATCAAGACGTGAATCAACTAGAGAAAACGCACTTATTTGTTTTGGGCCAACGTAAAACGATGTAGTCCATGAGTCACTACTGGTAATCCATTTACTTTGTAAGTATGCACGAAGTGATTGATCCGAGACAGCTCTAAAGTATGCGCGTTGGAAGAAATTACCAGAGTCTTGCACCAATGAATACACAAAGTATCGGTCATCCATACCAAGCAATGAAATAGGACCAGTTAAAAGCTTGTTAGTTATCTCTTTAACATTCGTGTACGTTTTCATTGAACCGCTCTCTTCAAAGAAAACTCGTACAGTATCATCTTTCAATGCCTGTACCCGTGGTGACTGGAATATTAAACGAGTACGAATTCTATCATCTTTTTCAAGAGGTTTTGCAATATCCATCGAAACTTTTAGATCAATTTTATTGATCGCTCTAAATACTGTATATTCTTTTGTTACGGTTCCGCCAGTAAACGGTGCTGTATAACTTAAAATGATACGATCTTCTAATTCTTTGTGTTCATCTAAATGATAATAATATGGAGTCACATCATTAAACGCTAATAAGAACAGACGATCTTCTTGTCCTCGCGCTTCAAATGTTTCAAAAACTTGAGTCTTCTTTTGATCTTTACGAGTAAAGTCAATTTTTTCAATTGCAGCACCTTCGGTAGAAAACACAAAGCTTCCGTAATCAGTATCAACGGTTGTTGAAACGACACTAAAATCTTGCGACTTGGTATCACTCAGATTAACTTCATAATCTGGAGCATTCAGCGCTACTAAATCTGGATCAACTTGATGAGCAATTTCATGCAGCCTTGCTGTTTGAGCCTTCTCTTCAACTTTAGCGCCCCAAAAAAACTGTATCCCTGCTGTTACCAATAATGCTAGTGCTAAGGGGAAAAATAGATCCTTAAACCTCATCTGAAAAACCTCTTGTCCGTAAAATTTTTAATCAATATAGCCACATTTTATAGTACCACACATTTACAATAAGAGCTAGTTTGCTCCCTCCCTCGACTAGAGCCCTAAATAACAAAAACAAAACCCTCTTTTTCTACTGAAAGTTAAGCCTTAAAAACTATCTTGCATTTGTTGATATTTTCTTCTTTACAAGTCAATAATTCTTATGATATAGTAAGTTTTCTTAGAACATACAATAACCACGATAAATTTTACATAAAAAATGTTATTAAATAGACAATATCTAAATTATTATTCATTTACTCAAAAAAGGTGAGAACGTATGAAAATGCAAAAACAACAGTTTCGCATTGGGCAATTAGCAAAGTCAGTTGGTGTAGAACGTTTTGTCATTAGATTTTGGGAAAAAGAGTTCGGTATAAAGTCGCATCGATCGCCGGGCGGCCAACGTTTTTATACTGAAAAAGAATTAGCTACTTTCCAACTTATTAAAGACCTTCTTTACAACAAAAAGTTTACTATTGAAGGTGCTAAGCAAGAGCTAAAAAACAAGCGTAACGCTAAGAGCATTATTGCTTCTTCCAAAACTACAATGAATGACAAAGAACTTGCTGGTATTCCAGAGGAACTTAAAAATAAGATTCTTAGCTTGCAAAGCCAGTTAATCAGATTAAAAGAATTATTATAATTCCTTTAACGTAAGGCTAGCACTATGTATCGCAAAAAAGCTCATGTCCATTTTATGGGAATTGGTGGAATTGGTATGAGCGGTATTGCAACAATACTACGTGCTCAAGGCTTTACGGTTTCTGGTTGCGACCAAGATATCAAGCAAAAGAGTATTATCGACTTGAAAAAGCTCGAATGCTCTATAACAGATACGCATAATGATGTAAGAGTATGCCAAGATGCCTCCATTGACGTCTTAGTGTACTCTTCTGCTATTTCAGCAACTAATCCCGAAATCATTTTGGCTCAAGAACGTGGTATACCGGTTATCCCTCGTGCCTTAATGCTGGCAGAGCTTATGCGCACTAAATTTAGTATCGCTGTAGCAGGAAGCCATGGTAAAACCACCACAACATCCATGATCTCGCATATCCTGATTGAAGGACAACTTGATCCTACGGTTATTGTTGGTGGGCACTTAATCAATAGCTCGACCAATGCTCAGCTTGGATCAGGCGATTTCCTGGTTGCTGAAGCTGATGAAAGCGATCGCTCTTTCTTACAGCTGCACTCAACCCTCGGTGTTATTACCAATATCGACCTGGAACATCTTGAAACCTACAAAGATTTAGAAGATATCAAGCAAACCTTTATTCAGTTTCTCAACAATTTACCCTTTTATGGTAAAGCAATTGTTTGTATTGATGATCCGGTAGTTCAATCCATACTACCGCTTCCTCATATCAAAACCATCGGCTATGGCTTATCAGATGAAGCTGAAATCTATGCTACCAATGTCACTCTAGAAGGTGCCTATTCCACGTTTGATCTGCATAAAAGAGGTGTTGAAGGCTCATTAGGCTCTATAAAGCTACATATGCCTGGACATCACAATGTTTTAAATGCTCTAGCAGCTATTACAATCGCCTTAGATCTAGATATCCCAGTCCCAACCATAGCAAGTGCCTTAGATTCATTTAAAGGCATACAGCGACGCTTTAGCTACTGTGGATCATTTAAGGGAGCTGAGTTCTTTGATGATTATGGTCATCATCCTCGTGAAATTGAAAGCACCCTCCTAGTTGCCCGAAAACGATCCAAGGGTAAGCTACATGTTTTCTTTCAACCTCATCGATTCTCGCGCACACAGCACTTATGGGAAGATTTTATCAGAGTGTTCACAGAAAGTAACATCGACTCTCTTGTCATTACAGACATCTACCCTGCTAGCGAACAACCGATAGAAGGGATATCAAGCCAAAACCTAGTTAAAGCACTTTTAAAAGCAAATCCCTCATTAAAAGTAACCTATATCCCCTACGAAGAAGACTTTTCTTCACTCTCTTCCAAAACCAATCAAACCGTCAACCAAGACGACCTATTACTCCTCCTTGGAGCAGGTAAAATCAACGACCTTTTTGACAATTTGAAATAAATTATTGATTTCGCCTTTTCATTCCTGCTATTATCTAATTAGATAGTTTTTAATATTTATAGATTGAAATCATTTCTTTCTGTAAATACATATAATTAAATAATTTAAGATAGAGGGAAATGGGGATGAAAAAGAAGTTGTTAGTCTTAGCGTTTAGTTTCGTGTTTGTATTTGCACCGTTACTGCTTATTGAAAAGTCTGAAGCTGGCTTTGGATTTAGTGTAGGCGTTGGCGGCGGCCGTGGTGGTTGGGGCGCAGGACGCTGGGGACGTGGCGGCTGGGGACGCTGGAGACGACCTTACTGGGGTGGTGGCTATTGGAGAGGACCATCTAGAGATCGAGTTGTCGTAGTTAAAGAAGGCGAAAAAAGTTCTCCTACATCCCGTAGAATTGATCACTTTGAAGGTAAACTCTCAGATGTTCATAAAAAAATTGAGCACCTTAAAGAACGTCTAACCGATGCAACCTATGGAGCTCGTAGTGCAATTCGAAAACAAATTGAATATGCCAAAGAAAAAGCTGAACGAATCAAAGGTAAACTTGATGATCTTTACGATCGACTTTAATTATAGGGAAAAACAATGAAATTGAAAAATTTAGCCATACTTATGGCATTCATTTTCGGCATCGGCTCAAGTTTAAATACTCTTGAAGCTCGTGGCGGTCGTGGAGGCGGACGTGGCCGAGGTGGCCGTGGTATGCGACATGGTGGCGGCAGAAGACATCACGGTGGACATCACGGTGGTAGACGAGGCGGCTGGGGTCGAGGTTACGGTTATGGCTTGGGTGGATTCGGCCTAGGTTATGGCTTGGGTGCTTATAGTGGATACGGCCCATACGAATATCCCAATTATGAACCTCAAGTTATAGTTCTCCGAGATCGTAATAATAATGATGATGATGATAATGAATAGAAGTAGTTGAGAGTAGTAATGAAGTTAAATGGAGAAATGATATGAAGAAAATAGTTTTAGGATTGTTAACAATCGTTGCCCTTAGTGGCGCTTCTCAATCAGCTCAAGCTGGTAGTGGAGCAGCATGGGGAGCAGGTCTAGGTGGATTCGGACTCGGTTTAGTTCTCGCTAATGCTAATCGACCAAGACGACAAGTGGTATATGTTGATTCCCCACAAAAAGGTTCTTATGACCGACGAGTTCGTCATAATCGTCATGGTAGTTATGTAAAAGATGAATACGGTAACAAAATTTATTTAGACCGCTAAATAATATAAATAAAAAAAGGAAATGATATGAAAAAGTTAATGCTTTCACTTGTAGCCCTTGTAGCTATTGCAGGATTCCCAGGAAAAACACACCCCATTAGTGCTGGTGCTGGAGTTGCCATTGGTGCATTCTCATTCCTTGGTGCTCTTATATTAGTTAAAGGACTTTGTTCTTGTTGTGGATCAAAATCACGCTGTGATTGTGGTTGTAAAAGAGTATCTGAAAAAGACTACAACAAACAACAAGCTAAGCAAGGTAAATTTGGACGCGCAGCTAAAGCGGCGTAAAAAACCTACCCCTTAACGAACGCAGCAGCTCTTACTTTTGAGTAAGAGCTGCTGCTTATTTTTTTATTTTAATTTGTTCATTTGAACGATGTAGACATGGACCTCAGGTTTCTTGTCCTGCTTGACTGGTCGAATCGAAACGTTACATATTCTTTGTAGCTTCTCAAAAATAAGTACCGTCTCCAATCCTGGAGCCTCGCCTATCAAGCTCCAACCCATGCGTTCCATCTCGCGCTTATAAAACAGAGTACTATCATCTTGATTCTCTTCAAGAATAAAAGCACATGAACGATCTGATGTTGAATTCTTAAGTGGAGTAACATGAAATGGAATCGGAATATCCGAAAACCGAGCCTCATGTTGTTGAAAGTCCATATCAATTTTGTGCTTGGAACACCCGGTTAGACATAGAACTAAAACATAGAGTAATAGAAGTTTCTTCACCCTATTCTCCTAAGATTTACTTAGCAGTTTCGCTTGTGGTTCGAGCTGAAGGTTTTTCAAACATAATTTGATCCTTCTTAGCTTCTTTTTGATCGCGAGTAAGAACTTTCTCTTTAACACGAGCAGCTTTTCCAACTTTATCACGAACGTAATAAATTTTAGCTCGACGAACTGTACCATAACGAACTACTTTGATATCCGTTATAACAGGACTATAGAAAGGGAAAATCTTTTCTACTGCAACTGAGTTAGCGCCAATCTTTCTTACGGTAAACGTAGTAGCGATACCGGTCTTTTGTATTGCAATGACATCCCCTTGGAAAATTTGGATGCGCTCCTTATTTCCTTCTTTAACTCTGAGAGATACCGCAACAGAATCGCCGATCTCAAAACGAGGGAAGTTTCTTTTTTCTATGCCAATGTCTAAAATGGTTTCTTTGGTGTAACCTTTTGCCTTCATGCAGCAATCCTTACTATCGATAGTCAATAAATTATTTAATCTAGATATTTCATCTTTTAATATACGCTATTTTTCCACATTTGCCAACTGTGAATACCGCTGATTAATCCCTAACCAACGATCTAATATGATCCCTGCTGCTGAACGTACAGATAAATGATTGAAATCTGAAAACCCTTCAATTGGAGCCAATATATAGTCACATTGCTCCAAAATAGCATCTGACAACCCATATGCAGTCCCAAGTACAATCAAAACTGGACGATCAAGGTTCCATACCTTGTCCTGATCACTAAAAGCCAATACTGGTATATTTTCATGCTTTTGTGCTGAGGTAGCAATAACAATAGGCTTTTTGCCTTCCTGTTTCTCAATAGTCTTTACAGTATCCTCAAACGACTTAACCAATCGTACATTTTTCACAGCTTGATGACGATGAGAATTGTAATCAATACCTTCACCACCTTGCCAAAAATCTAGTAATGTTTGTACAATCTTACCCTGATCAACCAATGGAGTAGATATAAAGTAGTTCTTAACCCCAAAAGTCCTGCAAGATCGAGCAATGTCGTGGATATCCATGGTAGTTACCGAAGTAGTCCCAATTCTTCCATCCTTTAGGCGCATCTGATCATGCATTAACACCATGTAATGGGCTGGAATAGCCTTTTTTGCTAGCTGCTTTTGATCATCGGTTAGAGCCCAAGAACGCAGCCATTGAAAGTGATTAAGAACGGTTTTTTGAGCTGCTTGCTCAGAACGCCAGTCTTCTATAGCCTTATGGTTGCCTGATTGAACTATTTCGGGGATTTTTCGCCCCTTCCATTCTACTGGCAATGTATATTCAGGGTAATCTACCCAAGGACCAGTAAATGAGTCTTTCTCGACTGATTCTGATTTTCCAACAATCCCTGGCATATAGCGCAAGATCCCTTCAAGGAAAGCCATGGCTGGAATATCACCACCCATTAATACAAAATCGCCTAGCGACAGAACCAGGTCGGCATACTCTTCTTCTACACGAGTATCGATACCTTCATAGCGGCTAGCAACTAACATCATATGTTTTTGTTGTTGAATAACAGGAGCAAGCTCTTTGAGTAACTGTTGATCAATTTTCTTACCTTGAGGAGAGAAAAAGATCTTATATGCCTTCCCGTGGGCAGACTCTTGAGATTCTATAGCTTTTTGCATGATTTCAGGTTTGATAAGCATGCCCGTACCAGGCCCTACAGTAGGGCTATCAATACGCTTCTTTGGCTCAGTCAAATCCAAAAGATTGACCAAGTCCGTATTTATCGTACCTGATTGATGTGCTCGCCCAATAAGGCTAGCCTGCAAAAATGGTTCATAAAGCTTAGGAAACAAGGTAAGAAGAGATATATTCATAGGAGTATATTAACGCAAATTCTTATTTAGAATCTTTAGCTTCTTCTGCCTTAGGAGCAGCTTCTTTTTTAGGAGCTTCTTCTACTTTAGGAGCAGCTTCTACTTTAGGAGCAGCTTCTTTTTTAGGAGCAGCTTCTACTTTAGGAGCAGCTTCTACTTTAGGAGCTTCTTTTTTTGGAGCTTCACCAAAGCTTTTGTTGAGTCCATGCTCTGTAAACATTTTTTGAAGCTTTTGCACTGTTTCAGTCATTTGTGCACCTTTAGAGATCCACTGATCAACTTCTTCTTGGTTGAACTGGATTAATTTATGACCCATAGGATCATAGGTTCCAAGGTTTGCCAAATTTTGACCATCACGCTTTTTACGTGTATCTATTGCGACTATTCGATAAAATGGAACGTGCTTTTTTCCAATACGAGCGAGTCTAATCTTAACTGCCATGTTTATTGATTCCTTCTTAATAGAGTGTTATTTAAAAAACTTTTTTAATTTACCATTATTGAAAAGTTTAACAAATTGCTGACTTTGTTCAAACCTCTCAATTAATACATTAATATCTGAAACTTCTACACCAGCTCCTGCAGCCACCCGTTTTCTCCGGGAAGCATCAAGAACCTTATGATTTTGACGCTCTTTAGGGGTCATAGAACTGATGATAGCTTTAAACCTACCAACCTCAGCTTGTCCTTTTTGCACCATCTCTGGACTCATAGAACCCATGCCAGGCATATACTTAGTCAATGAAGACAAGGACCCAAGCTTATCAACCATAGAAATTTGTTTTGCAAAGTCCTCAAGAGAGAACTTGCCACTTCTCAACGCCTTCTCTGCTTCTTTTTGCTCCGATTCTTTGATCTTAAACTGCGCTTTCTCAATGAGAGACTCTATATCACCCATTCCAAGAATACGAGAAGCCATACGATCAGGCTTAAATACCTCAAGATCATCTATTTTTTCACCTGTCCCCAAGAATAAGATTGGCTTTTTCTGGGTATAACCAAAGGTAAATGCTGCACCACCACGAGTTTCACTATCAAGCTTAGTTAAGAGTGCTCCCTGATAACCAACGCCCTGCTCAAACGCTTGAGCTACAGCTAATGATTCTTGTCCCGTCATTGCATCCAACACCAACAACTTGGTTTTTGGCTGAACTACAGATTCAAGAGCGCGTAATTCTTGCAACATATCACTATCAATATGTAACCGACCAGCTGTATCTAAAAAGAGAATCTCATACTGATTAGATTTGAAATGGTTCACAATCTCTTGAGCTGCCGTAACAGGATCAGTTGAGGTCGCTCTAAAGAAATCTACTGGAATCTGTTTAGCCAATATCTCGAGCTGATCGATCGCTGCTGGACGATAAAAATCAACAGAAGCAAGTAATATGCGACGAGTTTTTCTCTTCATCTTTGCCTGTTCGATTACCCGATTTGCCAGCTTGGCCAAGGTTGTAGTCTTTCCAGACCCCTGTAACCCCAGAACCATCACTGTCGAAGGTATGGCAAACGTATATTCAATACTGTTATTACCAATGCTTAAAAATGATTTAAGCTTATCGTGAACAATCTTGATAAACAGCTCACCCGGCTTGAGTGAAGCGAGAACCTTTTGTCCAACAACTTCCTTTTTAACTTCATCAATAAACTCATTGACAACGTTAAACGGAACATCTGCTTCTAATAAAGAATCTTTAATAGTTTCTATGGTTTGTGCAATATTACTCTCTGTAAGCTTCCCTGAGCCAGTTAGCTTAGTTAAAAGAGTAGAAAACCTGTTTGTTAAAAAATCGAACATAATGAATAAACTTGTTTTTTTCGGTAAATTGACCTAGTTATACATAAATTATCTTTTAGCATACCAAAAAAAGCGGTTTTAGCCTAGATAGACCTGCAAATCAGCACCATGACATAAATTGTCCTTGAACGTTCAGCCCCAATAAAGCTGGTTCGAGGCTGGCCTACCTATTTTGACAAAAACCCCGTATACTGAATAATAAGTAAAATCAATTTGAAAATAGTGGTTATTAATTATGGCTAAAACGCAAAATATCGAGACTACACGTCAACCAAAGACTCTTGCTCTTTGTGTATGGGCTCCTTATAACAAAACAAAAAATATCGACTCATACTATGAAGAGTTTCTTAATCTGATCAAAACAAACGGTGTTGTACCTGACGTTGTAGAAAAGATTAAACTACGTGAAACTCATCCTGTTACTTTTCTGACATCAGGGAAACTGGAGTCGTTACGTCAACTATGTGAAGCTAACGATATTGAAGAAGTCATCATTTCAGAAGCCTTAACCTCGCAGCAAGAAAAAAACATGAGTGATTACATTCATTGTGAAATTTTCGATCGCACCCAATTGATTTTAGAAATATTTGAAAAAGCTGCTCATTCTGGCGAAGGTCAAGCCCAAGTTGAAATCGCTATGCTCAAGCATGCAAAAACTAGACTTGCCGGTAAGGGCGTTCACCTAGCACAACAGTCTGGTGTATTCGGATTACGCGGTGGACCTGGTGAAACACTCAAAGAGCGCGAACGTCGCCATATTGAAGACCAAATCAAAAAAGCTGAACGTAAGCTTGGAACACTGCAAAAAGTTCGTGCAACACAACGCAAGCAAAGATTAAACAGCAAAATTCCATTCGTATGTCTTATTGGTTACACTAACGCAGGAAAATCAACCATCCTTAACGCGCTCACCAAAAGCAATGTTCTTGCTGAAGACAAACTATTTGCGACATTAGATACAACCACACGAGACCTATACTTAGGTGATCAGAAAAAAACACTGATATCTGATACTGTTGGTTTTATTCAATTATTACCAACCAAATTAATTGAAGCATTTAAGTCAACATTATCAGAACTCGAGTTTGCAAGCCTTTTACTCATCGTTGTAGATGTATCCGATTCTGAATGGAAAAACCATATCAAAGTCGTGCATGAAATCCTTGATGAACTTGACGTTGATAAGCCAGTTTTATATGTATTTAATAAAATTGATAAAGTTGAAGACCGAGAAGACACGGAAACACAACTCGATGAGTACCAACCTCATGTAGTTGTTTCAGCAAACTCTAAGGACGAACTTCAACCTCTATCGGCTTTCCTTTATAATTGGCGCTCCCAAATATAAATTAGATTCATTTTATTTATAAGCTAAATAAGAAACAGTAACCTTATCATTGAATTTTTTCAATGATAGGGATAAGTATGAAACGTTATGGAATACTTCTTTTCACATTCTATACATTCACCCTTGCTGGCCTGAGCAATGAAGAGATTGCTCTAAGAAGACAATGTATATTTGCACAGCGAGCATCATTGCAAAAAGTCCCAATCGGACATGATGAACAAGGTTTAGCTAGAGAAGAACAAACCATAAATGGCATAGTTCCCCAAATCCAATCTGGTATCTACGCACAACAAAGAATAATAAAACTACACCCTCGCTGGGCTGAACAAAAAAAAAGAAAAATCCAAGAATGGGAAGAAAAGCTTGAAGGATTAAAGCGCAGAAGAGAAGAAATAGAATCTGAATCCAGCCGAGGATGTACAAGTGCGGAAGTTTCTGATGGTGAAGACCTACCCGCTTTAGAATAATTTTATCTATTCCCGCCGAAAGAACTCGTCCTTCAGGGTGAGGAGGATGTCAAACTTTTATTATCATGGTATACTAAGAAAAAAATTAACCTTTAATTTATAAAAGTATAATGCAAGAACTAATAGACCAATTTAATACTTTTCTTAATAAAGAATTAAACACCCCACAAAAAAAAGCTGTAACACAGTCCAAAGGTAACCTCTTAGTTATTGCCGGTGCCGGTTCAGGAAAAACCCGAGTTATTACAGCACGAATTACCAATCTTATCCTTAACGAAAACGTAAGGCCTGAAAGCATTGTTGGATTAACCTTTACCAATAAAGCTGCACGCGAAATGAAAGAACGTATTACCAGGTTCCTTGGTGGAACCAGCACGCGCCTTCCATTCATTGGTACCTTTCACTCGTACTGTCTTAAATGGCTCAAGATTGTATATCCAACAACATTTTCAATACTCGATAGTGACGATCAAATCAAAATTCTCACACAAATTATTACACGCAACGATCTAAAAAAAGTTATTACACCACGACAAGCAAGCTATCACATATCATCCATCAAGAATGGAAAAATAACACAAGATGATCAATCATTTGTAGATCCAACGCTCATGGAAGTCTATAAACAATACGAAGCTGAAAAGTTAGTCAGTAACTGTCTTGATTTTGATGACCTGCTCATTGAAGTATTAAAACTGTTCCGCTCGAATAAAGAATTTAAGGCACAGTTCCAACACCAAGTTAAACATCTCCTTATTGATGAGTACCAAGATACTAATGTCATCCAACACGAACTTCTCAAGCAAATGGCTAAGGATGGTAAAACCATAACAGCAGAATCTGTTTGTATCGTTGGCGATGAAGATCAGTCCATTTATTCGTGGCGCGGTGCTACCATTGATAATATCCTCCACTTTAAAAAGGACTTTCCGAAATCAACCACTATCAAGATTGAGCAAAACTATCGCTCCGTTCAACAGATACTCGATACAGCACATAGCATTATCGAAAATAATACGTTACGAAACCCTAAAAAATTATGGTCCGAGAAAAAAGGAACTAAGCGTGTTCATCAATTGGGCTGTGCATCAGGATACCAAGAAGCCGACTCAATTGTATGGCTCTTACAATCCTTACCAAAAAGCATTCCACTCAATAAGGTAGCCATCCTCTACCGAACCCACTTTCAATCACGAAGCATTGAAGAGTCGCTCATAAAAGAGTCGATCCCTTACGTTATTATTGGCGGTATTCAGTTCTATGACCGAAAAGAAATTAAAGACCTTATCGCTTACTTACGACTCATTGCCAACCCGTTTGATCGCATCGCTCTTTCCCGAGTGATTAACTGTCCCAAAAAAGGGCTGGGACAAAAGTTTGAAGAACAGTTGCTTGATGAGTGGAACAATCAACCGCTCCTGAACTTCAAAGAAATCCTCCTAATGATAAAGGACAGCCAAACCCCGACCAAGCAGCAGGCGATTCAAGACTTTTTAAACGTTTTTCATGAGTTACAACCGGAGATGGCACCCGACATGGCTTTAGATAAAATCATGAAGCGCACCATGTACCATCTTTATCTCAAGGACGAATTTGATGTTAATGAGGCAGAAAGCAAGATCGATAACACCCGAGAGTTTATTCGTGCGGCCGAACACTTTGTTTTACAAGAAATCGATACCGTTACCAACATGCTCAGCGAGATCGCACTCATGCAAGAAAAGATGACCAAGAAAAACAAAAACGAAGCTCAAGTCCAACTCATGACGCTACACGCAGCAAAAGGCCTTGAATTTAAGACAGTAGTCCTTGCTGGTGTTGAAGAATCTCTATTGCCAAGCTCTCGCTCTTTAGAAAGGCTGGAGGATATTGAGGAGGAACGTCGTCTTTGTTATGTGGGGGTTACTCGTGCAGAAGAGTATCTGTTTTTAACTCATGCTGGGTATCGCAACACCTATGGGCAAACCAACTACCAAGAACCGTCACGCTTCCTTAAGGAAATATCATCCTCATTGATCACCCGTCATGACTGCTCGTACTGGAAAGAATGGGAATTTAAGGAACTGTTTGGACAACTGTGGGGTAAAAAAGAACAAGTCGCTAAAACTTCTTCGATTGCAACCTTCGGGGCCCGTAAAACGGTTATTCCAGCAACAAATGTGGTTAAAAAACTTAATCCTAGCCGAATCCAACATCCATGGAAAAAGCTCCAAGTAGTACAACATAAAAAGTTTGGGGTTGGTGTTATCCAAAAGGTAGAAAAAACTGAAAAATCTTATCACCTGACCATCAAGTTCAAGGTTGGAGTCAAAAAGATAGCTTCATCGTTTGTACAAGTAATTTAATTACTGACGGGAATACGCGCTGCTAATGCCTGACCTTTTTTATCTTGTAAAACCTTGGAGTGAATCAAGGCTGAAATATCAGCAGACTTGTTAAGAACAATATCACGACCAATGGTTTGGCCATTTGATAAGCGCACGCCGTCACCAGGGGCAACAAAGTATCCTTTGTCGGTTTTGACAACCTGGTAGAACTTACCTTGCAAGATTAAACTTTTTTGAAGATATGGACCATCCCAACGCTCAGGAATCCGTAAGGTCATGGATCCCACCTTAGAACCGACAGGATTTTTGGCCGTAAGAAAATCAATACGGCTATCTTGTTTGTCAAAGCCTAAAATATGACACTCACTATTGATATGTGTAAATATATCTTCAAGCTTGGCAATATCACGCGTAGCGATAACATCTATAATAGTCCGCGAACGCATACGCAAAACCACAACGGTCAATACCGCCAGAAAAATAATTATCCCACCAAAAATAATGGGATACCTTGTATTGTTACGTAGCATGTACGCTCTCCCCTCTCCCTTCACAGTTGGACCTCGTGGCCAACTTGAAGGAAAGGTTAACATGCAACCTTATCAAAAAAAAAGACTTTGATTAAAAGTATATTAAACCCATTGCTTGTTTAACTTCTTGCAGCGTTTGTGCGGCTACCGCTTCAGCTTTTTGCGTTCCCTGCTGTAAAATCTTTCTGACTTGCTCAGGATCTTTTGCAAAATTTTCACGACGCTCCCTGATTGGACCGATCAAGTTCTCAAGAACTTCAACTAAGCGCTTTTTCAAGACCACATCCCCAAGACCACCCTTTTGATAGTGTTCCTTTAGTCGAGCAACTTCCTCAGTATCAGTATCAAAAACATCCAAATACATAAACACCGTATTTCCCTCAATCTTACCAGGATCTTCAACCCGAACATGATCAGGATCAGTAAACATGCTCATGACCTTCTTTTTAATATCATCAGCCGAATCCGAAAGATAAATTGCATTACCTAAAGACTTACTCATTTTAGCCTTACCATCAGTACCAACTAAGCGAGAAACTTTTGGTATCAGCGCTTCAGCCTCAATCAAAACATCACAATTATAGATGCGATTAAATGCACGAACCACCTCATTGGTTTGTTCGATCATAGGAAGCTGATCTTCACCAACAGGTACCAAAGATGCTTTAAAAATAGAAATGTCTGCCGCCTGGGATACCGGATAGGTAACAAATCCCAATGGCACACTCTCACCAAACTTCTTTTGTTTAATCTCAGTCTTAACAGTTGGGTTCCTCACCACACGGTTAAGAGACACCAAATTCATGTAATATGTAGTCAACTCAGGTATTTGTGGAATCATGGACTGAATTAAAAAGGTAGACTTATCAGGATCGATACCAACCGCCAAATAGTCCAACATTACCTGAAATACATTGTCATGAACTTGCTTACTATTAGCAAAATTATCCGTCAACGCCTGTAGGTCTGCAAGCATGATATATTGATCATATTCATCTTGAAGCCTTACACGATTGAGAAGTGATCCTACATAATGACCGAGGTGTAATGGCCCCGTTGGTCTATCACCTGTTAATATAATTTTCTTTGGCATAATTTAATCTTTTGTTCTAGGGATTTTAACTTTTTTTAAGTTTATCTAAAAATAAAGATGCTGTACAAAATTTCTTTCCCGGACTAAGTTTTTGATAAACAAAGTATCATCTCATTATTGGAGAGAAATTTATGATGCATGCTTACTTACAATCACTTTATATTTACAACTGGCAAGACGTATTGGAAATATTAATATTCTCATGCGGCTTTTATTTTTTTTCAATATGGCTTATCCAAGACAAACAAAAACAACTGTTACCGTATATCTATGTCTCCAGTACCGCAATGCTAACATGCACATACTTTAACCTTGCAACCTTAACCACCTTTTGCCTCCTGTACTGGCCAGGACTGTTAATGCTTTTTGTACTGGCTCATCAAAGAACTCTTCAAAAGAATTTTGTATGCCTCCAAAATATTAAACCAGCAAAAATTCCCAAAGAGGACTGGATTGAAACTATTATCCGAACCTCATTCGTGGCTGCCAGTAAAAAAAAGGAAGTAATTTTTATTATTGAAAACAATGACTCCCTTCAAGAACATATCCAATGCTCAATCAAGCTTAATACGCAAATTCAAGGCCAGCTACTGGAGATCCTCTTAGATAGTTCAGCATTTCAATCGTCCAATGGTGTCTGGGTAAATGCCCATGGCGAACTCTTAGGCGTTAACGCTACCTGGCAAGCATTAACCCTTCCCAAGGGCACCGAAAATAGTAAAGAATTATGGCATGACCAAGCATTAGCCCTAAGTTCTCTTAGTGATGTACTTATTTGTAAACTATCCCATGAAACGCGCATGTTTGATATAATCGGCCAAGGAACCCTGGTCGCCGATGCACCAACCGAAACCGCCATCCAAGTGATTAAGCAATATACCAAACAGCATTATAAACCCCTTTCAAAACGGAAAGAATACCATGAAAGTGACCATAAGAAATCTCCTCCTGTCTCACCCTCTCATTAAACTCTTTGCCGTTTTTTGCGGCTACTGTTTTTGGCTCTTACTTGCAACCAACCAAATAACGACACGGACCTTTAAGATCCCACTCTTCTTTTATAATACCCAAAAGAAAGAGCGCATTGTGGCGCCAGAAACAATTGAAGTAACCGTAAAAGGAAAGCGAGACTCATTGCAGAGCATTGAACAATATGCCCCATCAATTCACCTTGATGCTGCACAAACAGATTATACCGAAAAAGACGTAACCCTGGCTGAAGGAGATATCCTATTGCCCAATAATGTAAACTTGGTAAATTATGCTCCAAGCACTGTAAAGATACACAAAGAAGCACTCGAACTCGGTTAAAAAGAAAAATGCCATCGCGGTATTAATTACCACGATGGCATTCTCTAGAGTCCAATTTTTAATTAAAAATTAGAAGTTACGACGAATCGCCGCCCAAACTCCAACGTTATTGCGAACAACAACATTCATTTCTTTGATAAGATCGATAGTCTTTTGAAGCTCTTTTTTAACATCAAAGTTAAGGTTAGCTTCTTTTTTAACTTTTTCAATCGCTTTTTCTAAGTTAAGTCTAACTAATGCTGGCTTGAACATGCGTGGCTTATTAAAGTCATATACCGCAAAATCAACTACTGCATCCATGTACGCTTTTACACCATCACACAAATTTTGAGTTCTGAGTACATAACGACCAATTTCGAGATCTTTTTTTGCAGCTTCAATACCTGAATTGATAACCTTAAAGTAAGCATCCTTACCAAGAAAGTTTTGACGAGCACAAAGATCACTCTTTAATACGTTAAATGTCTCCCAATCAGCTTTTACCATACCTACAACGCTCAATAAGGCGATGAGTAATAATTTTGATTTCATAATGAATCCTCCATTTAGATGTGATATATAAGTAATCATTCTATATATAAGTATAAACCAATAAAGAGAAACCCCAACAGCCCCCATCAAATGGCTCTTTTGAGCCTCTCTACCTTCCGATATCAACCTGTAGTAAGTTTACATTTTTGAGTAAAAAAGCTATAATTAGAGGCAGTTAATAAGTGAGTAATCAGCCAAGAAAAAGCCCATTTTACCTTGGCCAAAATAGGATGACCATACTCTTCATTAACCCTAAATGGTCATAAAAAGCTATGAAAAACAAATTTCTTAATACCTTAAAATCACTCTTTTTCAGTGGTTTATTTACCATACTTCCCATAGTGCTAACGATTTATCTTTTCTTGTTTACATTCAGACTATTGGCACATTGGTTTAAGCCTCTCCAGTATATAACCCCAGTAAGCCTTCAATACTTGTCTCCCTACGCTGAATTTGTTTTTGTACTAGCATTCATCTTTGCTATAGGAATCATTTCCAAGCTTTTCATACTTAAAGGTATTATCCATTGGCTAGAGTCCCTGGTCATGAGAATTCCACTAGTACGACCGGTCTATCATGGAATCAAGCAACTCGTACACGCTCTTACACACTCTGATAAAGTGAGTATTCAACAAGTTGTATATGTAGAGTTTCCACGCAAGGGAGTATACACACTTGGTTTTGTGACAGGTGTCTTGCCTTCAGAGATTGCTCCATCAACAGAAGAGGTGTTCCATACAGTCTTTATTCCAACAACACCAACCCCTACTACTGGATACTTGATCTCAGTTACTGAAAAAGAATTGATTAAATGTTCTATGAATCGACAAGAAGCAATGGCGTTAGTTATATCAGGTGGAATTATTCATCCCGATAAGTTTGTACAAGACAAGGAACTATAACATCTGAAAATAGAAGTTATCTAGTTGTAACTCTGAACTTCCGTTCTTAAAATCGTAGTCAATTTGATATAAAAGTTTATGACCGTTCTTGAGCTTTTCAATTGAACTGGATCGCCAATCTTTTTGCAAGAAACTAAACGGCAACCTAAAGCCAATTTGCTTAGCCTCTTGTAGCCGATTATCTTTTTTATACTGACAATAGTAATGTGCTCTAAACAGTTGCTCTGACCAGAAACTCACCCAAAACGGTAACGGATATACATCCTTAAGTAATGAATGCTGCTCTATAAATGCTTCCTTCTTACCAGCCAATAATGCTGCACTCATTTCAAACAACGACCCTTCATTGGGAACAATAGTCTCCACCCAAGACGACATAAACTGTTGAGTATTCGCACCTAATAAAATTGCATAATGACTAAGAAGATACCCCTCATCAACCAGAATACGACCATACTGTTTAAAAAGTTGCATTACAAATGGCCGACACCGAGTAAATTCTTGAGGCGTCCAATATAATTTCAACAACTCTATATGCTCCTGCTGATTCAACCATTCCGACACTTCAATAATATGAGCTTTATCATTCTTTTGAACTTGCTTAAGTTTATCAGAAAAAAACACTAAACAATGTGGTCCCTTGTATTGCGATATATAAAGGTCCCAGGCATCTCTTTTTTTTGTAGGCAGCGACGATATATCCCCTAGATAATAAATGCAGGACTCACCCAAAAAACTTGTTCCTAGTGAGCTTTTTAAACTCGATAAGTCTTGGGTGGTTAAATCACAAATAACATAAGGTTTGGCTACAATGTTTTTAAGTTTTTGTTGCCAAGCCGAAAGAAATAAAAGTGGATAGAGTGGCCCAGTAAAACAAACTACTGCCTGCCTTGACCACCACGTTGGATCTAATTGTTGAGCTAATTCTTTAATAAACTTCATACCCTCAGTATATTCCTTTTTGCAAAAACGATAAAGTAATGGCCCCCAAATAAATTATTTGGAGGCCATTTTTTAAATGGTACTATAATAATATTAAAACAACGTGGAAATGGTAGACCAGTTATATGAAATAAATGCAAAGATACCTACAGCAGCCACCGGCCCTTTAACTAGTTTAAAGCCAAACCATTTGTATGCAATATTACAAAACGTTAATGCAATAATAATAGGATAACCAATCATCACGATTGAACCGGCTGTAATCTCTAACACCCGATCAAGGCCATAAATTGATAATGGAATACATAATAATAAAACTATAGTAAGTGAGGTTACAAAGTTTATTCGTTTATTAAAAATATCACGCTCTACATATTCAGCAACAACGGCGCTCAATGCTATCGACGTTGAAAAACAAGCCATCAGCACAGCAACACCAATAATGAATGCACCATAGCTTCCTAAAATTCTAAACGATACAAGACTAAACAATTGACCTAAATTACCATCTAAGCCATGGCCATGAAACGCACCTAATAATCCCATGCCTATATATACTAATCCCAAAAGAATAATCCCTAAGCCGCCAGCTTTAAGACCTAAAAGAGCAAGCTTCTTTTGATCTGACCGGCCTTTTTCACCTAGCTTTTCTCGTAAAAGCAAAAGAATGATGGAACAGAAAAATATTGATCCTAGCAAGTCTAACGTTCCAAATCCCTTCATAAAACTTTGAGTAAATAGTGTGCCCGGGGTACCTGTGGTAGGAACCACAGACTCGGCAGTCCAAAGTCCTCGAACAATAATAATCACTAAAGCTGTTAATAGAGCAGGACTTATATATTTACCCAAAACGTCTACAATTTTACTTTCTCTAAAGGTAAGAAGAAAGGTTATTCCAAGGAAAATCAAGGCAAATACATATATCGGCATAGCAGGTAAAAAAGGACTCATCATCTCATAGGACACGCTTACAATTCGTGGAATTGCCAATCCTGGTCCAACAACAACGATACAAGCCAATAGAAGCAAAGACCCAGGAGCTCTTCCTATACGATCAAAAAAGCTACGGTAGTCACCATTAAACAAAATCATAGCAATAAGACCAATAAGCGGTAAAACTACTGCTGACAATAAAAGACCAGCCATACCAAAAATGATATGTATCCCAGAGTTAAGACCAACGCCAATAGGAAATATAAGGTTTCCCGCACCAAATAACATGGAAAATATCGCAAGACCAACAGTAACAATATCAGATTTCAATAATCTCTTCATGAGATCCTCTCAGTTGCAGCCAACAGAATAACGTCCTGATGACCAAAAAATAAATTTTATAAATTACGAAAAAAAATGGATTAGAAGGAAATAATAAACATGCGCAGTACACGCATAATATAGACAGGCATAAGCCAGACTAGAAAAGAGACGACTACTGAGTTTTGAAACTGAATTGACTGAAAATGATGGGACTGAACTGCGTCCATGATTGATCCCTCGTTTAGAATATAAATGGGTTAATAATTAATATTCTATTCGAAATAGGGAAAAATGGCAAGGTAGAAAGTCGAGTAACAGATTAGAAAACTTGATGTTCCAGCATGTCATCATGGATCGTTTTGAGATATTCTAGCCGTTCAGCATCAGAATATCCATGCGACGATGCCAACTCATTACTTGTTACATCACACTGCTCTTGATAATATTCGATAGCCGATTGAGCGTATTTAAGCCCGTGTAAGCTCGCTCGTATATCAACAGCCTTCTGGCATACCTTCGACCAGTCTTCGAGCAGCTTAGGCGCTCCTGGTTTCAATAGAAGAGCGGGGTCGCCATCTTCAGTCTGTGCTTGATCAACAAAGCATGCTGATAGGTTATATTTTTCCATGTAAGCATCAACCAGGCTCTGAACACTTACCTCTTCAGTTAAGGCAACGATTTCTGCGTTATTGAACTCCATGATCTCTACGACCCAACGTTCAAACGAATAACCCAACTTGGCAAGCTCGATCATACGTAAAATAAACCACTCCAAATGTGCAGGGTTTTTAGGGAATTTAGGGTGTGAAGGGTTAATGTAAACTAATGGCTGCTGTAATGTTAAAACATCATCAGCTTGCGGCAAGATATCAATAGAAACACCCTCTTCCTGCGCAAACAGATCAACCGTCTCTTTTAAAGCAGCTGATATCTCAACAGAATTGCTAGCTAATAGTTTTTGATTATATAAGATAATAGAATGTTTATACTCATCGACAAGAGGAAGCTCTGCCTGATCTTTCCATGTCTCGGGAGTAGTACTCAATGTCTGTAAGTAGTCTTCCTTGGCCTGAGCGACTTGATCGGTCAATTGATCTCTGACCTGAGAGGCCCATTCTGGGTCTATTTCAGCACAAATACCAAAGGTTACATTAATCAAACTTATCAATACAATTAATCTCATATTCATAACCATCGATTATAACCTTTGGTATTTATGTTTTAGAATCTACTTATTATCTTTATCTTTGTCTTTATCTTGGTTCTGGTTTTGGTCCGCTGCAGGTCGTAGACGAATACGTCCAGTATCTGCATCATAGTCCATAACCTCTACCACTAATGGTGAACCTTCTGGATAATCAACGTTCATTTGATTCTGTCTATCACGAGGGATCAAGGAAACATGGACTAAACCATCTTGTCCTGGAACCAACTCAACAAAGAGACCGAAGTCAGCAATACGTCTTACGATACCATTATAGATAGCACCACGTTCGATTTGACCAGCCAAGGTCTTAACCCAACCAATAGCTTTATCAAGCTCAGGTCCAGGTTGACCGAAGATTTGAACCGTTCCATCATCAGAGATATCAATAGTAACACCAGTCGTTTCAATAATTTCACGAATGACTTTACCACCGCCACCAATAACAGCACCGATCTTATCTTTGTTAATCTTGAACTGAACTACCTTAGGAACGAACTTAGAAAGTTCTGGACGAGGAGCAGAGATAACATCTTTCATCTTATCAAGGATGAATGAACGACCAGTATTGGATTGCGCCAATGCTTGTTCAAATACTGAACGAGGTAAGCCGTCTTTGTATTTAATATCCATCTGAATAGCAGTAATACCTTCTGCAGTACCCGCTACTTTGAAATCCATAAGACCAAATGCATCTTCAAACCCAGTTATATCACTAATCGCTTGGAATGAACCATCAGCCTTTTGTAAAAGACCCATTGCAATTCCACTGACCATCTTCTTAACTGGAACACCTGCATCCAAGAGTGCCAATGTAGAACCACAAACGGTTGCCATTGAACTTGAACCATTAGAAGCAAGAATGTCTGAAATGATACGAAGTGTATATGGGAACTCTTCAGCTGTCGGTAAGACTGCTCTAAGAGCTGACGCTGCTAATGCACCGTGCCCAACTTCACGACGTCCCGGTCCACGCATTGGACGAACTTCACCAACAGAGAATGGAGGGAAGTTATAATGGAGCATAAAGTTTCTTTTAGTATCACCCTGTAAGGTTTCAACGCGTTGCTCATCTTGACCACTGCCAAGTGTTGCAGACACAAGAGACTGTGTATCACCACGATTGAACAATGCAGACCCGTGAGTTCGAGGTAAAACCCCAACTTCACCAGAAATTTCGCGAACCTGGTCAAATGAACGACCATCAACACGTTGTCCAACGGCTACAATACGAGCCCCGACTTTAGCTTTTAAGCAACCATCAAAAACATACTTAACCCATTTTTCAGAGATAACATCTTTTTCAATAGCTTCTTTATTAGCTTCTAAAAAGTCGACTTTAATTTTTTTAAGCGCTTCGTTACGAGCCACTTTCTCTGCAGTCCAAATTGTAGCTAAACGATCATCAGTAAGGAAAGCATTACTTAATTTTTCCCACTCAGCCCATTCAGGATTTGGCTGAAGATCTTCTTTCTCTACACCAACTTCTTTTGCAATATCAAGCTGCCACTTAATCTGTTGCTTAATAGCTTCATGAGCCATAAACAACACATCAACTAAGTCTGTTTCAGAAATTTCACCTGCAGCACCTTCAACCATGACAACGCCACGCTCGATACCTGCTACAATGATCTTAACATCTGATTCAGCCTGTTGTGGCAATGTTGGGTTAATAACCCACTCGCCATCAACGCGACCAACTTGTGCTACACCAACAGGTCCCATGAACGGGATCTTGGAAATAGTTAATGCTAAAGAAATTCCCAACAACGATAGTGTTGCTGGTTCATACTCTGTATCTGCAGAACAAACAGTAATTATTGCTTGTAACTGATTGAAGTAATGAGCTGGGAATAATGGACGCAGCGCACGATCAATTAAGCGACTGGTCAAAACTTCCTTATCACTAGCACGTCCTTCACGCTTGAGATAGCCACCAGGAATCTTCCCAACAGCTGAAAATTGCTCTCTGTAGTCTACCGACAATGGTAAAAACCCAGGAAACTCATCTGTCGGACTTGTACACGCTGTTGCTAAAACAATGGTTTCCCCTTGTTGCATCCAAGCAGCACCGTCCGCTAATTTTGCATATTTTCCAATCTCAACGGAGATATTCTGTTCTTTTAAGGTAAATTTTTTTCCCATTCAATCCACAATCATATTTTTGTTATTTATTTTTTCAAACCAATTTTAGGTAACAAGGAAGAGTATGCAGCTTGATTATTATTTTTAAGATATTTAATCAATTTTCTTCGCTTGCTTACCATTTTAAGTAAACCAAACTTAGAGCTGTAATCTTTCTTGTTTGTCTTTGCATGCTCGTTTAATTGAGCAATTCTATCTGTTAAAGCAATTATTTGCACTTCCGTAGACCCTGAGTCTGTTGGGTGGTGCTTAAATTCTTCTGTTATTTTCTTCTGTTCTTTTATCATCGTTTTTTATTCCTTAATAACCATTGTCTTTTGTTAAATGGTAGGCACGAGCGGATTTGAACCGCTGACCCCTGCTACGTCAAAGCAGTGCTCTACCCCTGAGCTACGCGCCTTTCGCCATGTTGCTATGTTCTTCTTCCTTGGCCTGTTTTTCTAGGCGAGAAATATCCTCGCCTATGTATTTTTCTCGGAATGACTTAATACCAGTACCAGCCGGAATCAACTTGCCGATAATCACGTTTTCTTTCAATCCGTAGAGGTAGTCTACCTGTCCAGAAATTGCTGCTTCGGCTAAAATCCTTGTTGTTTCCTGGAAAGAAGCCGCAGAAATAACACTTTCTGTTACTAATGATGCCATAGTTATCCCAAGAAGTACAGGCTTAGCAACCGCCACCTTCTTGCCTTCTGCCTGTAAAAGCCGATTTACTTGTTTAAAGTGAATACGGTCAATACGGTCGCCAATCAAGAACTTAGAGTCTCCTGAGTCAACAATACGTACCTTACGAAGCATCTGACGTACAATAATTTCAATATGGCGATCATCAATATCAACACCGTGTAACCGGTAAATAATCTGAATTTGATCCACAATATATCGTTCTAGAGCTGCAGGTCCTAATATCCTTAAGATATCTGATAGGACTGGATCACCAACAGTAATCAAGTCACCAGCATTAACCTTATCGCCATTAGTCACTGTTAACTGCTTACCACGAGGTACAAAGTAATCAAACGATTCATCACCCGATACAACGCTAACTTTACGTTGACCACGGTGTAAACCACCAATAACCACTTCACCATCAATATCTGTAATAACCGCTGGATCCTTAGAAAGACGAGCTTCAAATAGCTCAGCAATACGAGGTAAACCACCAGTAATATCTTTAGTTTTTGATAGCTCTCGAGGCATCTTCACAATAACGTCACCGGCCTCAACCTTCTGATTCGGCTCAGGAACAATGAACCCACCTGTTGGAAGATAGAAATGAGCAATCTCATTATCACTATCGTCAACAATGCTTAATGCTGGCTGATAGCGCTCACCCTTATGTTCAAGGATAGAACGACTAGCAACATTATCATTGTCATCAAAAGTTTCCTTCAATGTCACATTCTCAACAAGATCGATATAACGAACATACCCTGTCTTATCGGTAAGAATAACATTGTTAGAACCATCCCACTCTACCAGCTTTGTTCCGACAGTAACTTCTTGACCATCTTCAACAAATACCTGAGTACCGTATTCAATTGGGTGATCCTGTAAAACACGACCATCCTTAGATACTAATACCAAGTGAGATTTTCTAGAAAGAACAATATTTTGACCGTCCTTATTTTTCACAAGACGCATGCCACGCAACTCTACCGTTCCTTTATGCTTTGCAGCGTAGCTTGATTCTGACACACCAGTAGCAATACCACCAATGTGGAAGGTTCTCATAGTAAGCTGAGTTCCAGGTTCCCCAATTGATTGCGCTGCGATAATACCAACAGTAGTACCAACATCAGCAAGGATACCACGGGATAAGTCCATACCGTAACATAGTGAACAAACACCACGCTTAGCCTGACATACTAACCCTGTACGTACCTTAATATTAGTTACTGCTGATTCAAGTAAACGGCTAACCGCTTCTCGATCAACTAAAGAGCCTTGCTTAACAATCAACTCACCTGAAACTGGATCCTTAATATCATGAGCTGCAATACGGCCAAACGCACGACGAGCAACTGCATAAATAATATCACCAGATTCTTTAATATCTTCAAGATCGGTATAACCTAATGTTTTACAATCGTAGAGAGTTACCACTACATCTTGAGCAACATCAACCAACCTACGGGTCAAGTAACCAGAGTTTGCCGTTTTCAATGCAGTATCGGCCTGACCTTTACGAGCACCGTGAGTAGAAATAAAGTATTCAAAAACACTTAATCCATCTTTAAAGTTACTCTTAACAGGAGTTTCCATGGTTTCACCTGACGGCTTAGCCATCAAACCACGCATCCCAACACACTGTTTAATCTGATCACGTGAACCACGAGCACCAGACTCTAACATCATGAAAATCGGATTAAATGGAACCTCTTTACCATCAGTGTTTGCGTATGCACGCTCATCTTGAGCTTCAAGAGTGGTCATCATGGCTGCAGCAACATTAGCTGTTGTTGCACCCCAAATTCCCACAACTTTATTATAACGCTCACCGTTAGTAATAACGCCTTCACTATAAAGTTTTTCAACCTTATTAACCCTGTCTTCTGCACCCTGTAAAATCTTGTCTTTACCCTCTGGAATCAATAAATCATTAATACCAAAGGAAATACCACCAACAGTTGCATAGTAAAAACCAAGCTTCTTAATCTTATCTAAACAATCAATAGTTGGCTTTGAACCAAAATCAAGATAGATGCGCTCAATTAATTTAGCTACATCACTCTTTTGCATTATACGATTAATCCACTCAAACTGCGCACCCTGAGGAAGCGCCTCATAAATTAAAATTCTACCAATTGTCGTATCAACAATAGAACCATCTAACAAACGAACCTTGACTGCAGAATGCAATACTACCGCACCATGCTGGAACGCTGTTACCGCTTCTTGAGTATCTGCAAACACGGTTCCTTCACCCTTAAGATTCTGACGAATCTTGGTCATGTAGTGCAACCCAAGGACCATGTCCTGAGATGGAACCTTAACAGGCTTACCATTTGATGCTGCCAACAAGTTCTTTGTTGATAGAATAAGCTCTTGTGATTCCGCTTGTGCCTTGAGACTTAATGGTAAGTGAGCAGCCATCTGATCACCATCGAAATCCGCGTTAAATGCAGAACAAACCAATGGGTGAATCTTAATAGCTTTTCCATCCACTAGAGTTGGATAGAACGCTTGAATACCAAGTCTATGCAAGGTAGGAGCACGGTTTAAGAGTATTGGACGATTTTGTACAATCTGTTCAAGAACATCCCAAACTTCACGCTCAGAATCTTCTACCATTCTTTTTGCAACACGTAAGTTTGTAGCCAATTCTCGGCGTACTAACTCAGCATAAATGTATGGCTTAAATAATTCTAATGCCATCAACTTCGGCAATCCACACTGATCAAGGCGTAATTCAGGATCAACCACAATTACAGAACGTCCAGAATAATCTACACGTTTACCTAATAAGTTTTGACGGAATCGACCTTGTTTACCACGAAGCATTTCACTCAATGACTTCAATGGACGACGATTGGTTCCACGAACCGGCTGACCACGACGACCGTTATCGATCAACGCATCAACAGATTCCTGTAACATTCTTTTTTCATTTTTAATAATAACTGAAGGAGCTTCAATCTCAATCAAACGTTTTAGTCGAATATTTCGATTTAAAACACGACGATACAATTCGTTCAAGTCAGAACTTGCAAATCGACCACCCTCTAATGGTACCAACGGACGTAAGTCTGGTGGTAACACTGGAAGAATTTCAAGGATCATAAGATCCGGATTGATATGTGCTTGATGCAGTTCAGACAACACCTTCATACGACGCATGATTTTATGACGAGTCGTAACTGAAGAAGTCTTACCATAAGCAGCTTGTAACGCTTTGATTTCAGTATCTAGATCATAATCTTCTAAAATATCACGAATAGCTTGAGCACCACTTTCAGCCTTAAACTCATCATCTTCAAGATGACCATCCTTGTATGACTCATACTCAACACCAGTCAAGAGAGTCTTGCGAGGATAAGGTGATTTCCCTTGCTTAATAACCATGTACGCATCAAAGTAAATAACACGCTCAAGATCCTTAACAGGCAAATCAATGACAAGACCAAGATAACTTGGAATACCCTTGAGATACCAAATATGTGACACAGGAGATACTAACTCAATGTGACCCATACGTTCACGACGAACCTTGGACTGTATAACTTCAACACCACACTTTTCACAAGTGACACCACGGTGTTTCATTCGTTTATATTTACCACAATTACATTCCCAATCCTTAACAGGACCAAAAATTCTTGCACAGAAAAGACCATCTTTTTCAGGCTTTAAAGTACGATAATTGATAGTTTCAATCTTCTTAACTTCACCATATGACCATGAACGTATCTTTTCTGATGTTGCTAAAGATAACTTGATAGCATTAAATTGCTGCGTACTAATATACTCTTTAAAACGAGCAAGCATTTGATTATTCACCGACTTCCTCCTTACCAGCTTTAAATAGATCGACTTGGAGTGCCAAACTTTGAAGCTCTTTAATTAATACGTTAAATGATTCTGGTAATCCTGGATCAGGTATTTCATCACCATCACCATGAACAATCGTCTCATATACTCTATGACGACCAATGACATCATCAGACTTGTAAGTCAACATTTCTTGGAGGGTATACGCAGCACCATATGCTTCTAGTGCCCATACTTCCATCTCACCAAACCTTTGACCACCAAACTGAGCTTTACCACCCAGAGGCTGTTGTGTAACCAATGAATATGGTCCAACAGAACGAGCGTGAAGCTTATCTTCGATCATGTGATTCAATTTCATGATATAAATACTACCAACCGTTACAGGCTGATCTAAGTATTCACCAGTCCGACCATCTAAAATCTTATAACTTCCAGATGATTCAAGCCCTAACTCATTGAGCAATGGCTTAATATCAGACTCAAATGAAGCACCATCAAATACAGGAGTGGCAAAGTGCATTCCAGACTTAGAAATCTTATCCGCTAATCCCGGAAGAGAATCCTTACCAAAGTCTTTTTCATACTCTTGAATGTATTCTTTACCCAAGTAGTTTTCTAAAGTCTTTTTCACCTTATCTGTACCATGCTTTTCAATCATGACTCGTAGTTTTTCACCGATTTCACGACCAGCAAACCCTAGAATTGTTTCTAGAATCTGACCAACGTTCATACGAGAAGGCACACCAAGCGGGTTGAGTACAATATCAACCGGAGTACCATCTGATAAATACGGCATATCTTCACGAGGAACAATAATTGAAACCACACCCTTGTTACCGTGACGACCAGCAATCTTATCTCCAACAGAGATATGACGCTTAGATGAAATAAATACTTTCACCATCTTGATAACACCAGATGCTAACGGATCACCCTTCTTCAACTTATTGATACGCTCTTCTTTTTGAGAAGTTAAGATTCTAATCTGTGTATCACGTAATTGAACAAGATGCGCCATTTGTTCGTTTAAATCTTTGTCTTTAGGCTTCAAGGTCAATAACTCAACAACTGTTAAGTCTTTTAATGCTTTCGCATCAAATGCACCCTTAGCATTTAAAACTGATTTTTTTGTTTTAGCAACAGCAGGCTTACCAGACAGTAATGTCACAATCTTACTATGAATCATACTATCAATAAGCACTAAATGCTTCTCAAAAGCACTATCCAGCTTTACTGTTTCTTGTGTTACGATATCTTTATATCGTTTATCTTTTCTAATACCGGAACGTGAAAATACTTTAACGTCCACAATAGTACCTTCAACCCCAGGCGGAACCTTTAATGAAGTATCTCGAACTTCTCGAGACTTTTCACCAAAGATAGCTCGTAACAATTTCTCTTCAGGAGAATATTGAACGTCACCCTTCAAGGTAACCTTACCAACCAAGATATCTCCTGGCTGAACACGAGCACCAACCTTAATGATTCCTTCTTCATCTAAAGCCGACAACGCAGCTTCACTCACGTTAGGAATATCACGGGTAATTTCTTCAGGTCCAAGCTTAGTATCACGCGCTTCAACACTATATTCATCGATATGTACTGAAGTTAATGAATCACCAACTACCAAGTTCTTATTAAGAACAATAGCATCCTCAAAGTTATAACCATGCCAAGGCATGAAAGCTACCACTAAGTTGGTTCCAAGCGCTAATTCACCATCAATAACACCAGCACCATTAGAAATAATGTCATCCTTCTTGACGCGGTCACCTTTCTTAACGATTGGCGATTGGTGAATCCAAGTACTATAACTTGAACGCTTAAATTTTCTTAAATTATAAATATCAACACCACGAGCAACCCAGTCATCAGTAGTTGTAAATGAATCCTCATCAGAACGGATAATAATCTTATCTGCAGAAACATACTCAACAACACCATCACGCTTAGCAAGAATCACAGCACCAGAAGCTTTACTTACATCTTGCTCCATACCAGTACCAACAAGAGGAACTTTCGCCTTAACTAAAGGTACAGCTTGTCGTTGCATGTTTGCACCCATTAACGCACGACTAGCATCATCATGCTCTAAGAATGGAATCAATGCCGCCGCAACCGATACTAACTGCTTTGGTGATAGATCCATGTAATCAACTTTATCTGAATCTAAGAATACAAAGTTACCTTCACGTCGAGCTAAAACACTACCCTTTTTCAAGGACTTAGTTTTTTGCTGATATGCATCAATTTGTGCAATGTTTTTTGTAGCTTCTTGGAAAGCGTCAAGGAAAACAACCTCATCCTTCACCTTGCCATCAACAACAGGACGATATGCAGTTTCAATGAAACCAAGATCATCTACCATTGCATAAGTTGCAAGAGAAGAAATCAAACCAATAGTCTGACCTTCGGGTGTTTCAATTGGACAAATTCTACCATAGTGAGAAGTATGAACATCACGCACTTCATATGTAGCACGATCTTTCATAACACCACCGGGCCCTAAAGCAGACAAACGTCGCTTATGTGCCAACTCAGCTAATGGATTAGTTTGATCCATAAACTGTGATAATTGACCTGTACCAAAAAATTCTCTAATAACAGCACCAAGTGGCTTCACGTTTAAGAGATCTTGTGGCATCAACGCACTATGAATATCTTGCAACCTAAATCGTTCATGAACAATTCGCTCAATACGAGCAAAACCAATATAAATTTGGTTACTTAAAAGCTCTCCAACCAAACGAACCCGTCGATTACCTAAGTGATCAATATCATCAAGCTCACCAACTCCGCGCTCACGCAGGTTAACCAAGTATTTGATTGTTGCATAAATGTCTTCACGCGTTAACGCGGTTACATCATCAGCAATATCCAAATCAAGCTTACGATTCATTCGAATACGACCAACTTTAGTGAGATCATAATGACGTGGAGAGAAGAATACATTCTCAAAACGCTGTCTAATTTCCTTCAAAGAAGAACTATCACCTGGCCATAGCTTAGAATGCATCTCTTCAAGAGCTTCATCAGCTGTAGTGTTAGTATCATGGGCTAAAGTCAATGCAATCGTTGGCTGCAACACGGAACCATTTTGAGATATAAACTCAAACACAAGTTCTTTATGCTGCTTAAGCAACGGCAAATGATCTTCAGAGAATACTTCACCAACACTGAGAAGAATTTCACCAGTTTCAGGATCAAGAACATCTTGAGATACAACACGGTTTAATAAAGCACCTTCTTTAACATTGAGCTTAGTAACCTTTGCAGCCTTTAATTTCTTTAAGATTTCTGCAGTAACACGACGACCAACAAGTCCACTTTCTAATTTCTCAGAAAGCATTCCCTTTTCAAGTCGTTGTCCAATCAAGTTATCATCAAGCGCTTTATAAAGTTCACCCTTAGTAAATTCAACTCGCTCAAAATCATAGAAAAGCGAAATGATTTCATCACGAGGAACACCAAGAGCTTGTAAGAATGTTGTAACAAGAACCTTTTTCTTCTTATCAATACGTACGTATAAAAGATCATTATTATCAAACTCAAAATCAACCCATGAACCACGCATAGGAATGATACGAGCTAAGTAATAAGGGCGACCACGCAAATCATTTACTTTCTTACTACGCGAAAAAACTACACCAGGAGAACGGTGTAGCTGACTTACGACAACACGATCGACGCCATTGATCAAGAAAGTTCCTTGATCGCCAAGCATAAATCGCCCATCTTCTTCGTATAGTGCTGCCATAACAGGCACATCAGAAAAGAAAATATTTTGCTCTTTAATGTCGCGCACGGACTTGTTACCATCTTGGTCAACATCCCATGCAACTAATTGAATTTTAACACGCAATGGCAAAGAATAACTCTGCCCACTCGTACGACACTCTGCAACATCGATTGGCATTTCTAGTCGAACCCGAGAAAGACAGTTAGAACAAGTAATATATTTATATCCTTTTTTCAACTGCTCAGAAGTCAATCTAGACATTCCTGTTTCACCCGAAGGTGCAGTCCATCTATATCGATTTTCACTTCCAGTTAACTTCCCACACGTACAAGACCAATCACCCAATTCATAACTCACATACTCCAATGACATCTTATCTTCATGCTCTATTGGAAATGTATCCTGTAATACCTTCTCAAGCCCTATGTGTAAGCGCTCGGAAGGCAGGAAATCAAGTTGTACAAAATCATTAAAAGATTTTGACTGAACCTCAATTAAGTTAGGAACCGACATAATACCTTTTAATTTTGCAAATGACTTACGAACAATGCGTTTTTGCGTGCCAATATCAGACATTAAGGCGCTCCTTATTAGACCCTATTTACCCACCACTTATATGAAAAACTAAAAAAAACAGATTCTATGAAAGCTTAACCTTAGCTCCAGCAGCTTCGACAACTTCTTTCATCTTATCTGCATCTTCTTTTGAAGCACTTTCATTCAATACTGAAGGAGTTCCTTCTACAAGTTTCTTAGCATCAGTTAATCCAAGACCAGGAATTACTTGACGTAAAGCCTTAATAACTTTGATCTTTTCAGAACCCATATCTTCTAAAGTAACTTTGAATTCAGTCTTAGCTTCTGCAGCACCTTCTGCACCAGCTGGAGCAGCGGCAACAGCAGCAGCAGCTGAAACACCAAAAGTTTCTTCAATACCCTTAACTAACTCTGACAACTCTTTAACTGTCATTGTTGAAATTTGTTCAATAATTTTAGATGACATTCTCTGTCTCCTGTATGTTTGTTTAAAACGTTATAACCTATACAATGCGCTTACTATTCACTCTTGTCTGCTTCGCTGACTTCCTTTTTCTCTTCAGCTTTATCTTCACCCTCAGAAGGCTTTGATTCTTCTTTTACGTCGCTTTCTGCCTTAGTGTCATCAGAAGCTGCTGGCGCCGGTTCTGGCTCTCCACCTTCTTCTGCTTTTTTATCACTAACTGCTTGAACTGCTCGAGCAAATTTTGCTACAGGCTCATTCAATAAGCGAGCAATCATTGTAATCAACTCTTCACGAGATGGCAATGACGCTATTTCAATAACACTGTCCTTATCCAAGACAGAGTTTTCAAAATAACCTGCTACTAACTCTAGTGCTTCATTTTCTTTAGAAAACTTATAAAGAACCTTCGCTATAGCTGGCGCTTGTTCACCAGTAAAGACAAACCCTAGTTGTTGTTTAAAAAGAGGTTCAAACTCTTTGAGATTATCAAGACCGGATATAGCTTGTTTTGCTAAACGAACTTTAGCAATCTTAAGCTTACCACCCTTTTCTCTCAACCCACCACGCAATGATTCAAGCTGATGAACGGTTAACCCTTCAACACCAACAACAAATGACGCTGAATTGTCTTGAAAATCACCCTTCAGTGATTCTATAACTTGTTCCTTTTGCTGACGATTCATTTGTTTTACCTTTTAACTATTTAATAAGATCTTCATAATCAATTCGAACTCCAGGACCCATCGTTGATGATACGGAGACCTTCTGGATATATTTACCCTTAGCGGTGTTTGGACGAGCAACCATGAGCGATTTTAAAAACGCTTGTAAGTTTTCGTTCAATTGAGAACCTTCAAAGGATTTTTTCCCAATGGCAAAATGAACAAGACCCGCTTTATCATTTCTGAAAAATGAGCGACCCTTTTTCAATTCTGACACGATAGCACCAACATCAAATGTTACTGTACCAAGCTTTTTGTTTGGCAAAAGCCCCTTAGGACCTAAAACCTTCGCAAGCTTACCAACAGCACCCATCATATCTGGGGTTGATACGGCGTAATCAAAATCAAGCCAACCACCAGTAATTTTTTCAATTAAGTCAGTAGATCCAACTTCATCCGCTCCAGCTGCAACAGCTTGGTCAATGTATTTATCTTTTGCAAATACAATAACGCGAACTTTACGACCCAAATTGTGAGGCAATACTACAGAGCCACGAACAACCTGATCACCCTTTGCAGGATCAATACCTAATCTAACATCAACGTCAACAGACTCATCGAATTTAGCAAACGATGCTTCTTTAACTTTTTCAAATCCCTGCTGAGGAGTTAAAGTGGTTTCTTTATCCACTTTATCAAACGCTCCTCGATAATTTTTTCCGTGCTTTGCCATAGAATTATGCCTCTATTTTTTAATCAACAACTTCGACGCCCATACTGCGAGCAGATCCAGCTATAATTTTTTTAGCCTGATCAATCGTTACCGCATTCAAGTCTTCCATTTTAATCTTTGCTATATCTTCAATGTCAGTCCAAGATATTTTACCTACGATGGTATCGTGTGGACGACCAGATCCCTTAGAAAGATTAATTTTCTTTTTAATTAGCTCTGCTGCAGGAGGAGTCTTGACAACAAACTCAAAACTTCTATCTGTATAAATAGTGATAATTACCGGAACAGTTTGTCCCTTTTTATCAGCAGTCTGAGCATTAAATTGCTTACAAAAATCCATGAGGCTTAAACCGTACTGCCCCAATGAAGAACCGAGAGCAGGCGTTGCGCCGCCACCTTTAACTTGTATTTTAACTTTTGCCTTAATATCTTTTGCCATTTTTATAAACCTATCTTTATCGTTTTATTTGATCGAAGCCTAATTCAATAGGTGTTAGACGACCAAAGATACTTACCATGACAGTTAATCGCTCTGCCTCTTTATCAACTTTTTCTACCATTCCTATAAAACCTGCAAATGGACCTTCGGCAATCTCTACCTCTGAACCATCAGCAAACTCTGGTGCCTGCGAAGAAACAACCACTTCACCCTTCATATTGGCAACAACCCGATCAACCTCTTTCTGAGAAAGTGGCATCGGATCTTTTCCACCTAAAAAGCGCATGACGCGTGGTGATAATGTCACAAGACGAATAGCCTCTGGCACTAATTCCATTTGCACCAAAACATACCCCGGGAAAAGTCGTTCGTCTTTTGTATCAGATCCGGCAAAAAAACTTTTAATCTTTGCAGACGGAACCAAAACATCGCCAAACAAGTCTTCCAGACCATCTTTGACGATTCGCCGGCTTACATCTTCTTTAACTTGTTCTTCATATCCAGCATAAACCTGGACAACGTACCAATGTTTCATTTATAAATTCGCCCTAAGCAACACAACACCCTAATTTACCCAACCTATATCTGACCAGAAAAAATCTTTTCAGCAAACCACTGGAAGCTAAAATCGAGAGCTCCCAAGTAGATTGTAAACAATACAATTAAAATAAGAACGATTGTTGTTGAGCCTATAAACTCATTATATGCCGGCCAAGTTACCTTGGACAGTTCTGTTTGGACGCTCTTAAGATATTGGCCAATATTTTTCATTATTTACTACCCAAATTAAATGAGATAAAAATACACAAACATTTAACAGCTTTATTACCACTTTTTTTTTGGCAGGCCAGGAGGGATTCGAACCCCCAACACGCAGATTTGGAGTCTGCTGCTCTACCGTTGGAGCTACTGGCCTTTATATAGTACACATGAGCACCGTAAAAAGCCTGTATCCAACTACTACCTACCTTGGCTTAATTACCCTCTGACTCATAGAGTTTTGCAAACCCTAGTTGTCTTAACTGGAGCCCGCGACCGGAATTGAACCGGTGACCTCTTCCTTACCAAGGAAGTGCTCTGCCTCTGAGCTACGTGGGCACTCCCAATTTTTTTTAACTATACCAATAGTAATAGATTAAAGAAAAATAGGAAAAAAACAACTAAAATTTTTAAGTTTTTCATAAAAACTGGAGCTAGCGACTGGATTCGAACCAGCGACCTGCTGATTACAAATCAGCTGCTCTACCAACTGAGCTACGCTAGCATACGCTCTGGAGCGGGAAACGGGACTCGAACCCGCAACCTACAGCTTGGAAGGCTGTCGCTCTAGCCAATTGAGCTATTCCCGCATAATTCCGCAAATAATGGTGGCGAGAGTAGGATTCGAACCTACGAAGGCTGAGCCAACGGATTTACAGTCCGTCCCCTTTGACCGCTCGGGAATCTCGCCGCATGTCAAACAAAACTTAGTTTAATATAGGATATGGTTTTTTTTAGACTATTTCAACACCAAAATCGTCTTTTTCTATATTTTCTTAAAATTTGTTTGCTATAGTTGGTATTATTAAGGCTCTCTCTAAACCTTTAAACTCGCTCCTACTGGGAGCATTGGGTGAAATATGGCTATATCTCAGGCTATGCGAAAAAAAATTAAAGATTCTAAGACCAAAGACCGAATTTCGCTCAAAGTCGCCTACCAGACAGCTCAAGAGCTCATAAAAAAACTGGGTTTAAAAAATAAAAACCCCTATACCCTCAAGCCCGATCAAGAATTTATTGAAAATATAGCCATCATCGGCGGCTCCATTCGACGCAAAAAAGAAACCATCGGTGATATTGATCTACTGGTAACCAGCCATATCTCCGAAGAACAGCTCAGAAACACCCCCGGGGTTGAAGAAATCTGGTCAGAATCGGAAAAACAACTCTATTTTAACTATAAATCCGATGAGGGAATCTGGCGACCCATCAATATCTGGGAATGCAGCGATCCACATGCCTTTGGTTCTTTCCTTATTCATGTAACCGGCAGTCGCCCTTATAATATAATGCTTCGCTCTAAGGCCAAATATAAAGGCTTCAAGCTCAATCAGTATGGACTCTTTAATGCCGAAACAAATCGATACTTAGCTGGCAAAAGCGAAGAAAGTATCTTTAAAGCACTAGGTATGGATTGGAGCAAGCCATGGAACCGCGAAAAGTAGGATATTTTTCTTGACCTTTGAAAAAAACCACTTTTATTCCAAATATTCTGCCCTTAGTATTATATAAACACAAACCAAAAATGTACTAATACAAGTAAACTTCAACAAAAACCTAATATTGCAAAGCACGCTATAGCACGATTAGATCGCACTATAAACAAACCATCACACATTAATTAAAAGTGCCTCAAAAAAACTTTACTTTTTGGTTTTTAAACTTACTATAGGTAGACATGTATTTTATTAATTCAACATTATCTCATTTTTTAAGGAGTAAACCCGTGAAAATTTCAAAAATAACCGTACTATTACTTTCAGGATTGGCAGTTGGCAACATGTCTGCAGTATCAATTCCCGGAGCAGCGCTATTAAGTAGTCTCACATGTGGACACAGTAAAAAGGAAACTGCTGGTATTCTAGCTGGTAGTGCCTATGGTTTGTATAGAATAGGAACAAACGAGGAACTCCGTGAGCATCTCATGGAAAACAAAGCTGAAGCTACTAAAAAAATAGGGCTTGGATTCTTGAGTTTCGCCGGTATCTGCACTCTAGCCAAACATGCTCATGCTGCAGCTCCAAACGGAGGAGTTGTGGGTAACACTCTTCAAACTGGAATCTCTGCTGCCAAGTATGGCGCAATGGGCTGGGCCGGCTATAGACTCCTTAAAGGTCTTGAAACTGTAGAAAGCGTAAGAGAAGTTCGAGTAGAAGTTGGTGACGCAACAGTAGACGTACAAAACCTTATTGATCTCCTCAGAGCTCAAGAGGGTCATAGCGTTGTTGAGAGCCTTCAAACTAAAAAGGCAGACGGTTCCGAATAACCACTCCTTGCGGTCGTTACTCACTTCCAAGGCGAAAAAGAAGCAAGAGAAAACATTGAAAGACAACACGCTGGACGATCAAGCAGTCCTGACCGCCGCAGGCATTCAGGAAGAAGACGCTAATCGCTAAGTAGTTTTTATACTAGTGAAGGCCCCGTCCAAGTTGGACGGGGCCTTTTTTTGTTGCTCAATATAAAAGAATATTATTCAGAGATACATTCTAGATGCATAGCACGCTCGTCCTTGTTTACATGCTCAAGCTGGATCTTACAGACATTCTCTTTGACCAGCGACAGAACCAGCTCAGGCCATTCGATAATAGATAGGCTGTTAGAGGCGTACAGGTACTCATCAAAGCCGGCAGAGTAAAAATGATCAAGATCGTCCAGTCGATATAAATCAAAATGATAAAAAGTCCTACCATCAGGTGCGGTATACCGATTGACATAGTTAAAGGTCGGACTGGTTACATCCTCAGTAATCCCATACGAGCTTAAGATCTCTTTTACCAGCGTTGTTTTACCAGCACCCAGCTGACCTTCCAGCGTTACCACATTAGCACGATCTAAGAACGGCTTTAAGGTATCCACCATCGTTGAAAGATTCTCAAGAGAGTATTTATATTCATGTTTCATAGTATAGTCCTATAACTTAGCCAGTTTTTTTCGCATCTTTTTTTCTTTCTTTGACTCTTTACGCGCCCCCGACTGCCGAGATTCTTTCTCAGAATCGTCCTTAACCATCGATTCTCCTCCAACCCCTGCCATCAACTCATCCAACTCAGGGTCGTTACCGTCCCCCATCTTAATCGTTCGTGCATGACGCGAAATTGATAACGAAGCTGATGAATCCGGGCGGTCCTGCGAGAACAGCTTATCAAAACCAGGCGAACCAATCGTGTCAACACCGAGGTTATGAACAAAGTCCCGAATCTCACGATCAGACGTCACGACAATCATCTCTAGATTCCTATGATCGGAAACATACTGCTTGATAACGTCATCAGCACTCTCTTTATACCCTGAATACAAAATCAAATGATTATTACGCTGCTCTTTAGTAGGGAACCCATACTCTCCACCATCGAACACGATAACCAAGCTATGCCCTTTATCCTTGGCCTTCTTAATCAGCTTGTCGACATAGTTATCCCGTTTTTTCTCGGAAATCTTGTTAACATTGTATAATTGCTTGATGAGATTATAACCATCAATCACTATGTACACTTTATATATCTTCCTCTATTTTAAAACCACTACAACTCTTTTAAATAAGTATAACGCTTGTACAAAAAAAAGAATAACGGTATCGTAAGGTTAACGAAGCAATAAAGAAAGAGTTTTGTGACACAGTTAATTCAAATTAGACAACGAATAAAAGCAATCGAGACGATCAAGAAGATGACGCATGCCATGCGTTTGATTGCCATGTCTAATCATACCAACCTAAGATCCAAAGAATCCAACCTTACCAGCTATCAAGAACATGTCGCTGAACTTTTTGCGTTAATAAAAAATCAACAACCTGGCTGGACTCCCACGTTCGATCATCCAATCAAAGATCAAAAAACATTACTCATCCTGATCGGCTCACAAAAAGGCCTATGTGGAACGTTTAATACAATGCTTTTTCGCTTCTTTAGAAATCATTATGAAACCAATGACAAAGAACTCTATGATTTTATTATGATCGGTAAAAAAGCTGTTGAGTATGCAACAAAAAAAGATATCAACCCGATAAAATCTATAGAAAATTTAACAATACGTTCAATGGTAACAATGACCGAAGAGTTAACTGAATACGTATATAAAAATCTCTATAAATATTCCAAGGTTATCGTCTTTAGAAACGTTAACCACAGCTTTTTTAATCAAGTTCCTGAAAAGGGCCTTATCTTCCCAACAGAGAGTGAAAAAACAAACTCTGTCGATCTTAACTTATACGTCTGGGAAGAACCAGTAGAAAAAGTTTTAGAAGAACTATGCTATCAAAACTTACAAGCCTCAATACAGTTAATGCTATTTCAATCATTGTATGCTGAACAAGCTTCACGATTCCAATCTATGGATAGTGCAACCCGCAACGCAGGCGATCTACTAGAAATCACACAACGACAATACAATAAACTCCGACAAGCAAAAATAACCAAAGAACTTTCCGAGCTGAGTGCTAACTTCAGCAAATAATTCATAACCATTTACTTTAAAAGTACGGTATTCTAGATTATAAAAAAAGAAATAGGCCTATTTATTGTCAAAGGTAGTTTATGAAGCAAAACACCGTTAAAGTGCTCGGGTTTTTGATTGGATTTTTCTGTATCATCTCAACAATACAACCAAAAACTAAAACCTCATTTAAGGTTACCCTTCCACAGTTTGGAGAGATGGATTATACCATAAAAGAGTCCACAGGACCCTTAACTGCAGTCGTGTCTCAGCCCTCCTCGATCAAACCGTTTGCTCATTCTTCATTGCCACCCGCAATGATCAGCTTGAAAAAGCTTGAGCTAAAAAAATTAGAGCTGTTAACCCCACCAGAAAAATCTGAACCCATACCCGGCAAGGTTACGCTCACTATTACCGGCGAGATTGAGCTGTTTGGAAAAACACTTAAAGCTTCATTTACCATGAAGCAAAAAGGTGATAACGATTATGACATCGTTATGAAGGTCCCCCTTCCGCGCAACTTCACCCTAGGACAACTCATACCAACGATTGCCGGACAATCGCTCGGACATATCCCATTAACATCATCAGAGATTATAATTTCTTCATTTGAGCATGTAGAAAAATTCAAGCTGGGAAGTGAGTCACTTGCACCGACAGTGCACCCGGGAATTAATGTCTTTGGCGCTATTGATCATTTGAGTCTCGGGCTTTTGCAATCAGCATTTGAAAACAGTCCTCTCAATAAAGTTGCAATGCATGATGTTGGCATTGCAATGTCACACATCAACTCATTTGAACAACTCAAAAAAGGAATCCCTCTGACTGATTTTACTGGCAAGGTCGACCTTTCTAAGTTAGATATTAAAGGCCTTTCTATTCCACTCAACAGCTTACCATGCACAGCTAGTCTAGAACTCAACAAGTTGCACATGGAAGTTCCACTGCCAAGCGCACTCAGCCTTCCAGCTTTTGGTCGTATCGCTCATGGAGCTATCTCTATTGATGCAACCATCCAACCAATTAAACAAACGACTGATGTTAACATGGTTCTCCATGGTGAGGTTGCAGCATCCGTTCCGATAGTAGGCAATGTCAAAGCCGACCTCGATGCAATATTTAACTCCAAGACCGGTAGATTCGACCTTGAAGCAGTCATCAATCACCCAACCACGCTTAAACCATTTGAACAAACCAGTGTTCCTGCATTAAGCGACTTAGAACTTTCTGACCTCTCTCTTAAATCATATGTCTCTAATGATAAAACATCACTCGTTGTTGCTGGTAAAACAACACTCCTCAATACCGCTGTGAGTGCTGAAGTACAATCAGTAAAAGTTGCAGGCTCATCACAACATGTTTTAACTGCAGTCATGCCGCCAAAATGGACTATCGGCAAAGCAATTCCATCACTAGCTAGTAATCCAATAAATAATATTACTTTTGACGAGTTTACGCTTGTTGTTTCTCCTGTTGATTATTTTGATAAGAAGCTCAATATAAAAATCCTTAAAGGCATCAACATTATTGGTGCTGTTAAAAAATTAAACTTTAAAGCACTCATGCCTAAGCTTGGTGCTTCTCCATTACAAAATATCGTCTTTAATAACCTTAACCTGGTCATCCAAGGTCTTCACTCACTGCAAGACGTTAAAAATATTGTAATAGACTTTTCTGCACAAGCAGACCTGTCTGAAATAGACAGCTTACGCCACCTTGGCAACCTTTCAAGCGTTCCTTTGTCTGGTTCGTTTGGCAAGACTGGCGCATTATCAATGCATGCACCATTTAAAGCTCCTACAGGTTCTGTAGATATCAAAATCAGCGCTAACCCTTTAGCAAAAACTGCGGCTGAAAAAGTATCAATCGGAGTCCTTACACGTCAAAAATTAAATATCCCAGTTATTGGGACTGTAGAGTTTGAAGTAGAAATTGATGCCGATCCTAAAAACTTAGAACTTAAAGGTGCCATTATTCAACCGGCTACAATTAAGCCATTCTCTTACATCTCTGGCGCACCAGCAGAACTTCAAAGTGCAGAGATGGGACATCTTAAAATTGAAACTAAACTCAAGGCTGGAGAACCTAAAAAAATAACTGTCGAGAATGCAAAAATATCTGGTGTCGTCTCAATTCTTAACACTCCAGTCGAAGCATTATTAAATCCTGTTAAAAACTCGAATGGTTCTTATGATCTTGCAGTAAAAGTAAGTATCCCCCCTGTGGAGCCAGGACTACCAGAAGCCATGTATAAACCATGGAGTGCTGCACAAGCTATCCCATCGTTAAAAGGTAAGCCATTAGGCGGCATTATATTTAAGCAACTGACATTTGTGTTCACACAGTTTGACTTTAAAACTAATATTAAACAGTTTGGCGAATTACTTGAACTTCCAATGAAACCGTTCATTAATATCTTTGCTGAAGTAGATGAACTTAATGCCGGATTGATATTACCACAATTGAAATCAACACCACTCAATGACGTAACGCTTACCGATGTCGCGTTTAGTATCCAAAATGTTAAAAACATGGACCAATTGAAAAAAGAAATCCCGTCCATGCATATTTCTGGTACGGGTGATTTTTCCAAGCTCCAAATCCCGAACTTTCCAGTCAAGCTTGATGAAGCTTCAGTCTCATTTGATATCACTCCTAAAAAAGTAGCTGTCGAGGTTATCCTTCCTAAGAAGGGAATCGAGATTGCCAATGTAGGAACACTTGGTAATGCACGCTTTATGATCAATATTGATTTTGCCAATGGTATCAAGAGCGCGCCAACCGGCTTTGACTTTGCAGTTAATGGTAAGCTCACCATCCCAGTCTTGAACAACATCTCTGTGGATGCAACCTTAAAACTTCCACCACGACCTGGCATTAAAGCTGGTGCAATACCAACATCGTTTGCCAGCATGCTTAAAGGAATTAAATTCACAGACTTTGTCATGGTTGCACTGACACCGCCAAACTTCAATATTGTACAAGCCATGCCAGCGCTCAAGAAAACTCCACTCGCCAATATAACATTCCCTGACATGTTACTCTCTACAGTCCCTGCTGGATTACCACCACTTCAAGGTCCTGAACTTGCCAGCGTTACTGGTGCATTGCCTCCAACTCCTGGTATTAACGCTCCAACTCCAGGCGCGGTAGCACCACCTGCAGTCCCGGGTGCTCCAGCTCTTCCTGGCGGCTTGAATGGTCCTGGTGGACTGGTTCCTGGCTTGAACATGTTCGGACAGTTACCGAAACTAAACTTTGGTGAATTTGTACCACAACTAGCATCAACACCATTGGCCGGTATAGAGTTTGCTGATATCGGATTTGAGTTACAAGAGTTACCACTTGATGCGTTAAAACAATTACGTTCTGGTAAACTTATCCCGTTCATTAAAATCAAAGCTATTGCCGATCTTTCTAATCTCAATATGAAAATTCCTGGTGCACCATCGCTTTCCGCATTGCCAATTGGCGGCCAGATTGATAAAAACGGCACCCTCAAGTTCCATACCACGTTTGCAGCCGCTGCGGGCACTGTTGACTTAGACATAGAAGCAACACCGCTTCAGAAAAAATTCAAAATTAGTACGAGCATCCATCAAGTCATTCCCGTTCCTGCCGCAATGGGTCAGTACTTTGATTTCAAAGAAATTGAAGTCAAGGTTGACGCAGCCGTTGGCGATGGAGCCGCTAAACTGTCAGGCATTGTTATCAAGCCGCTCACTATTAAGCCGCTTGCAAAAATACCTGGTGTTCCGGCGCAGTTAAAAGATCTCGAGATCGGTGCATTACAAATCAATACTAAGGCTGGTGTCGGTGGAGCGACCAAGCTCTCTCTTGATAATGCAGAAATTTCAGGGCTTATGAAGTTCCCTGGCTCCGATGTTCGGGTTTATGTTACTATCATCCTTGATAAAAAAGCAGACGGTAGTGGTTATGACATCGCACTCAAGGTAAGCGCACCAACACCAAAAGTCGCATTAGATATGTTACAAAAATATGCGTTCAAAAAAGATGCCGGAAAACAGATTGCAAAACTATCAGCGCCATGGAAAATCAGTGACGCGATTCCAAAAATGAAAGGGATGCCATTAGGCGACCTCGTCTTTGATGACCTCAATATTATATTCACCACCAAAGACCTTCCAGCCACCTCGTTCCCTGACCTTAAAATGGCAATGACTAAAGGAATCAACATTATTGGTACCATTGCCGAGCTGGATGCAGGACTTCTTGCACCACAGTTTAAACAACCACCATTTAATGGTCTAGAACTGACTGATGTTAATTTCGTTGTACAGAAAGTAGATGATGTTGCCAACCTTGCAACCAAACTTCCAGACATCACACTTACTGGTAAGGCTGACTTTAGTAAACTTAAGTTACCGCAAATTTCCATAGAAACAGGCAAGTTTAAAGCGACAGTCAATGCTAAAGAACTTACCTTCACCGGTCAAATCGATAAGGATATCAAGGTTAACCCGGTCGTTAAAAACGCTACCCTTGATGTTGTAGCATTACTCGGACCTGAAGGTATTAAAAAACCACCTACGAGCTTTGACATCTCTATTGGTGGAACAGCACAAATAACCGTTCCTGTTATTAACACAGTAGCTGTCAATGTTGACGCTCAAGTTAACTTCGATCCAAAAACAAAGAAAACTGATATCGCGTTTGAAGCGGCAGTAGCAAAACCAGAATCAATATCAATCGCGACAGTAATTCCGCAGCTTGCCAGTGTTGCCAAAGGAGTCTCTCCTGAGTTAACCGACCTTAAGGTTGCATCATCATTTATTGACGGTGTCTATAAAATGGACCTCTTTGGAACCGTAACAGCATTTAACAGTTCAGTTAAAACAATCATCCAAACCGTCAAACTTCCTAGCGGCAAGCCAAACGTAACACTCAAGCTCATGATGCCTGCCGGCTGGAACGTTAAGGAAGCGATACCATTCTTATCTAAGCTTCCAATTGGCGACCTTGTATTTAATAAGCTTGGCATCGTATTAACCACCCTCCCTTTCAAGGACGACGGTCTTGATATGTTGGAAGGTGTAAACGTACTTGGTGAAATAAAAGAAATCGGACTTGGTACCTTAGTCCCTCAACTTGCTTCAATTCAACCGCTCGGTGGCGTTAAGGTTACTGACGCTTGGTTTATTATTCAAAGCATTGGTTCCATAAACGCTCTCAAGACGGGACTACCACAAGTTAAGTTCAAAGGTAAGGCTGACTTTTCTGGCATCCCTCAGTTGAAAAAACTTGGTGATGTTTCTGCTATCCCAATGGCAATGGAATTTGCTAAGGATGGAACCTTAAGCTTGGGTGGCAAGATCGACGCGGCTAGTGGACCAGTCAAGTTTGTCATTAAGGTTAATCTTAAAACTAAAAAGTTTGCTGTCAGTGTTGGACTTCGTCAAAAACTTAATCCTCCAATCATTGGCGCGCTTGAATTTGAACTTAATGCTGGAGCCGATGAAGGATCAGCACAACTTGAAGGTAAGGTTATAACACCAGTTACTATCAAGCCGTTCTCATTCGTTTCTGGTGTCCCTGCTGAACTTAAAGACCTCGAGCTTGGAAACTTAAAGATCAAGTCTAAGATGGTAAAGGGTCAAGGAGCTCCAACCAAAATCACTGTCGACAATGCAGAAATATCTGGTGTAATGAGGTTCATGAATACCCCAGTCGAAGCCATGATCAAACTTATCAAGAAAAAGGATGGTAAGTACGGTATTGCAGTTAAGATGAGCGTTCCACCAATCTCTAAAGGCTTACCACCAGCATTCTATAAAGCATGGAAAGCCAGTGACGCTATTTCAGCATTAAATGGCAAACCACTTGGAAATATTGTCTTTAAACAATTGACTGTCGTTGTTACACAGTTCCCATTTGAAACTGAAGTAAAACGCTTTGGCCAAAACTTCGATCTTAAGATGTTAGAATATCTCAACCTTGTTGCTGAAGTCGATCAACTTGAAATGGCCAAGATTGTACCACAACTGGCAGGTACTCCGTTGAATGATATTTCGTTCTCAGATATCTCACTCGTGGTACAAAATATTAAAGACAAAGAACAGTTGAAAAAGTCCATTCCATCAATCAGCATCTTTGCTAAAGCTAACCTTTCTAAACTCACCATGCTCCCTGTTAAGGTTGAGGAAATTGATGCTCGTATTGATATCTCACAAAGCGGTGTTGCATTCAGTGGCCAAATCCCTGGCGCAATCTCACTCAACAGTGTTGGAAGCATGAGCAATGGCAGCCTCGACTTTAAGATCGACTTCGATCCTAAGAAAAAGTTTGCTACTTCGGTTACCGGCTTTGACTTCAAGGTCGCAGGTAATATTAGCATCCCAGCACTAAATAATCTGACCATCACTGGTATGTTGCAACTACCTCCTATGGGTGCAGCTGCATTACCGGCACCAGGAGCTCCGGGTGCTCCAAGCGGTCCTGCTCTGCCGGCTGGTAAACCACTGTCATTGCCTGACCTGCTTAAGGGTATTAAACCTTCTGACTTTGCATTCGTATCTCTTGCTCCTCCAGGATTTGATATAACACAAGCATTACCGATTCTTAAGAGTTCCCCACTTGCTAACATTAAGTTCCCAGCACTCTTTCTTGGCGGTCTGCCAACCGGTGCTGCACCATTAAGCGGCCCTTCACTAACAGCGCTTACAGCATCATTGCCATTGCCTAAAGGCGCAAGCCTTGGCGGCCTTGAATCACTTGGTGCTGGATTTAACTTCTTTGGTGAGATTCCTTCACTCGGGTTTGGTGGCTTAATTCCACAACTTGCATCAACACCACTTGGCGATATTACTTTTAAAGGTATCAAGTTCAGCCTTGGTGATATCACTATCGAAGAAATAAAAGGATTTACAACAAACAAAACATTACCGGTTATCAAGATCAAAGGTACTGCTGATTTATCCCAGCTTCCAATCAAAATCCCTGGATCACCGTCATTGAGCAACTTACCGTTTGCCGGCATGATTGATAAAACGGGCGAGTTTAGTATGTCTCTTGATGTATCATCACCATCGGGTACAGCAACCATATCAATATCTGCAAACCCACTCACTAAAAAGTTTGCTATTGATGTCAGTGTCCATCAAACCATCCCAGTTCCACCGCTCATGAAACAGTATCTTGATTTTGATGAACTTGAAGTCAAGGTCGATGCTGCAGTCGGTGGTGGCTCTGCTAAACTATCAGGTATTGTTATCAAACCACTTACCATACACCCACTTGCAAAAATACCTGGTGTTCCTGCACAGTTGAAAGACCTAGAAATCGGTGCATTACAAATGACTACCAAGGCTGCTGTCGGCGGTGAATCAAAAATATCTCTTGATAACGCTGACATATCAGGACTCATGAAATTCCCAGGCTCAGGTGTCCGTGTTTACACCACCATCCTGCTTGATAAAAAGGCTGACGGAAGTGGTTATGACATAGCACTTAAAGTAAGTGCACCCCCGGCCAAAGTATCACTCGACATGCTCCAAAAATATGCTTTCAAAAAGGATGCAGCAAAACAAGTAGCCGAACTTTCAGCACCATGGACAATCAGCAAAGCCATTCCGAAAATGAAAGGCATGCCACTTGGCGAGCTTGAATTTAAGAACCTTAACATCATCCTCACAACAAAAGATCTCCCCGCGACCATGTTCCCAGACTTACAAATGCCAATGACTAAAGGCATTAACATTGTTGGAACTATCTCTGAGTTTGAAGCAGGATTGATCGCACCACAATTTAAACAAGCTCCATTCGATGGAGTCAAACTAACTGATGTTAAATTCGTAGTCCAAAAGGTTGATGACCTTGCCAACTTGGCAACCAAACTTCCAGATATCACCATGACCGGTAAGGCTGACTTTAGTAAACTCAAACTACCTAACATCACTGTTGATGAAGGAAAGTTCAAACTCACCATCGATGAAAAACAGTTCAAGTTTGTTGGTAATATCCCCCACGACATTAAAGTTAACCCTATCGTCAAGAATGCAACCGTCAATGTAGTAGCCAACCTTGGACCTCAGGGAATCAAGGAAGCACCTACAAGCTTTGATGTTTCTCTTGGAGGAGTTGCACAAGTAAATGTCCCTGTCGTTGGTTCTGTGGCAACCTCGGTTGATACACAGGTTGTTGTTGATAAGGCTGGCAAGACGGCACTTAAGTTTAATGCACATCTAGATAAACCAAGCACATTATCTATTGCTACAATTTCTCCGGCACTAGCTAGTGTTGCTCAAGGATTATCTCCTGAACTAAGTGACCTGTCTGTTGCATCAGAGATGGTGAACGGTCAGTATAAAATGGATCTTAATGGTACACTCTCCGCATTCAACCTTTCTGTTAAAACAAAAGTACATGTTGAAACGTTACCGAGCGGCAAACCGAATGTAAGTCTTAAGTTGATGATGCCATCCAGCTTTGGTATGAAAGATCTCCTTACACAAATTCCTGCAGTAGGGTCACTGGTGAAAGGGAACATTATATTCAATAAGCTTGGAATTATTCTTACAACACTCGACTATGAGGATAAAGCTCTTGGACTGAAAATGCTTAAGGGTGTTAACGTGCTTGGTGAGATTGACGAACTCAGTATTGGTGCACTCATTCCTGAACTTGCAGGGGTGACACCAATCAATGGCATTGTGTTAAGGCATGTTAACTTCTTAGTCAATAAAATGACCTCTATTAAAGATCTCAAAACATCGCTTCCTGGCATTGATCTTTCTATGGATGTAGATCTGTCTAAAGTTCCACAGCTTGCCAAGCTGGGTGATGTGTCTAAGATCCCGGCAGCCGGTAAGTTCTTACCTGATGGATCGTTTACTTTTGGTGGCGATATTGCAGCACCGAGTGGCGCTGTTAAGTTCACTATTACTCTCAACCCTAAAGAGAAGAAGTTTGAAATTTCTATGGGTGCACATCTAGAAATTCCATTACCAGGTCCAGCACAAAAAGTAATTGGCGCAGACAAGCTCGTTATCGAGGTTGACGCAAGTGCCGATCCTAAGAGCGCTACCGTTTCCGGATCGATCATTAGCCCAGCAATCAAACCATTTGAAAACCTTCCAGTTCCAGGCATCTCCGATACACTCAAGTCGGTAGCTCTGAGAGATCCTAAGGTAACAATGGAAACTTCTCTTGCTGATATAAAGAGCAAAAAACCATTCAAGAGCGCACGTATTTACGGCGTTATCGAGGTTGATGGTCTGGATGTAGAAGTAACAATCCGTATCCAAAAAGATAAGGCTGGTAAGTATCAAGCTGGAGCAATGATTAGTGTTCCACCAGTACATTACAAAAAGAAACCGGTTACTCTATCAGTACAAAGCATGTTTAAAACATTACAAAATGTTATCCCGGTTCTCTCTTCAGCTGCATCTGCTGTCGATCCAGTACTCAGTCAAATTGGTGAAGTAGATGTCGATCAAATAACTGGTACCTTAACACAGTTCCCATTCACTGAAGATGTAAAACGTCGTGATAAAATCTTCAAGTTGAAGATGCTTCCGTACTTCAATATTGTTGCTGATATTAATCAGGAGGTCAGCTTTGGTACCCTACTCAAACCATTGAAGGGTACACCACTCGATGATGTTTCATTATCAAACATTTCTATCCTGCTTCAAAACATTAAAGACAAAAAACAGTTTGAAGAAAAACCACCTAAGATCCCAACCATTAGTGTGTATGCGCATGGTGACTTTAGTAAGCTTAGCCTACCGTTGGTGAAGATTCATGAAGCGGATGTAGAGTTCGATCTTTCTCAAACCATGCTCCGCGTCAAGGTTGACATTACAAGCTCAATTTCAATCGAACATATTGGAACTCTCCATAGCGGTAAACTTTATATTGATCTTGATTTTGCAAACGGTTTAACCAAACCGCCTACCAATGTCGGATTTGAAATTGCCGGCACCTTCGATCTTGATCCTCCGTTCAACCTTAAAGGCATGACCGGAATTCTACAGCTCACAAAACCGCTTAAGGGTTCAATTGCTGACTTCATGAAAGGACTCCGACCAAAAGACTTTGCATTCATAGGACTGCCGCCATCCAACTTTACTATGAGTAGCATGGTTGGCATGATCCAAGGTATTGTACCGGCATTCAAATTGCCACCAATAGCAACCAGCATCATGAAAGGACTTCCTAAACCTAATATTGTACTCGCTTATACTCCAACACCAATATCAGGTCCAGCTCTTGGTAAATTAACTGGCGGTCTGAAACTTCCTGCTGCTGACATGGCTGCACTTGGATCACTTGCAGCGTTTACTCCTGGTATCAATTTTGCATTAGCATTACCAACAGCCGGCCTTGCAGACTTCATTCCATCATCATTGAATATTCCATCAGGACTAACCAGTATGCTGAAAGGTATTAAGCTTAAGGATATTACACTCACAGCTAAACAAATCCCACTCAAAAAACCTTCAGCTACAGACTTAACGCTTCCAGAAATTGGTTTCTCGGCACTATCTAATGTGTCTGGTATTCCAATGCTACCAAGTATCAATAATCTACCTTTGGATGTTCTGTTTAAAGATGGCAAGATGAACTTTGAGTTTGATCTAACCGGTCATGAACAAAGCATCTCTGTTCCAGGATTAGATGTTGGTAAAATTAGTAATCCGAAGCTGGTCATCGAACTTGCTCTAGGTAAAAAACCAATTGGCTACCGTGTCTTCATCTCATTTGATACTACGGTTAACATCCTTAAAAAGATCAGCCCGAGCGCTCCGAGCTTTAGTGTTAACTTCAACCTTAATATGACCGAGTCAGGATTGACTATTAATGGTAAAGTATTAGCACCACCGACAATCACACCGTTCAGTTCAATGTCATTACCATCAACGCTGTCTGATCTTAAGACACTCGAGTTGAGTAAGCTTGGCATCCAAGGTGACATTAACTTAGTCAGCCCATTAACTTCTGGTAAGAAACCAGAAGTTAAGAATCTTGATCTTATCTTAAGTGGTCATACTTCACTAACTAAACCGATCACGGTTAGTGGTGCTGCACAGTTTAAGATTATCGAAACATTAAAACCTAAAGCGCATACCGATGTGGTGTTCTCCATCTTCCCTGAGCAAATTGATCTTCAAAAGCTCGTTCCAGGATTACCAAACATTGCGGTCAATCTATCAGGCAGCGAACTTATTATCACCACTGTCGCCTACACTGATCCTAATCCTGCAATTGGTAGTCTCAAGCCAGGCATCACACTTTATGGTTCTTATAAGAAGGTCAAAACTCTTGAGTCTGTATCACTTAAGGCGCTCTTACCATTCCTAGGCAGTGCGCCATTTGGTGATGTTGTCATGACTGATATTTCTATATTGGTTAAAGACATCTCTGGAGAAGATCCACCACAACTCGATCTTTCTGGAACTATGGACTTAACAAAGATCGGTAGCATTAAGCTCCCATATGTTGGAGATGTTGCGCTAGCTAAAGTCAACGGCCGTCTTACATACTCTAAAAAGGCTGGACTCAGGATCGAAGCCGATCTTGATAAAACTTTTGATGTTACTTTCAATAACCAAAATGTTGGTAACTTCAAAAATCCAAAAGTAGTGTTCACAGCAATTCCACAGAAAGCTGACGCTACTAAGTTTGATTTTGATGTCATGCTTGAATCGGATGGCACGATTAAGTTACCACTCCTTGGTAACTTTGATGTTAATGCTCAGTTTGACTTCAAAAAAGATCAACTACAACAGAAGTTCACACTCAAGAAAGATGTAAGCTACAGAGGCATGCATTTAATCAAGCCATATATCCTACTCTTTGAAGGTAAACAGAAAAATGGATTTGAGTTACACGGTCTAACTGAAGCCACATCATTTGGTAGTTCAAGTAAGGTAAGCTTCAAGAAAGCAACCGCTGTTAACTCTATATTCAGCTTCATGAAAACCTCTCCGAAAAAGATGAAGGGTGGCAGTAAGAGTGTCCATGAAGGCGGGCTCTTTGTTTCCTATAGTGGTATGCTTGTTGATGCTAGCTTCCAACCATTCACTGATGTTATAGAGCTTTCACGAATACCTAACGTTCCAAAAGAGGTTTCAAACGTAACCATCACAAATGCCGAGCTGGGATTACACTTGAGCAAGGATTCTCAAAGCGCTTACATTTTAGGTGACTTTGATTTCTATAGTGAAAAAGTTCGAGCCGGCTTCTTTGCCGTTCGTAATTATCTCGGCAAGGTTGGTGTGGCAGTCATGGGTGAATTTGTATCAAAAGATGTTAATATCATACATATTCAAAATCAATTTACTCCAGCCCCTGTCCAAAAATTCTTCAATACAGTGGTCGCACCTAAAGTAAGAAACTTCTTTAATCACTTACCAGCAGTCGACTTAGGATTCATCCTCTCTAATATCCAGTACACCTTCCATATCGGGGCCTCCGGTATTGGGGTCTTCCCTGGAGAAGATACAATGGAAACAGAAATCGATAGTGGATTTACTGAAACAGGTTCGTTGAACTCTACCCAACTTATACGCGACCTTGCGGTCCTTGGAAGTATTAACTTCATGGGTAAAAAGATCAATATCTTTAATCCACACATCTTGAGTGGCGCTATGGGACCTTCGGTTACGTACTTTAAACATATAGGAGCTGAGGCTTCGCTTGGTGCTATTAGCATGTCTTTCTTTGCTGATGATACCAGCTTTAAATATAACTTAGGTGACGGCTATTCGGCTGACCCAGGTCCATTTATTTTTGAATTTTCTGCAGAACCAACACTTGCTCTAGTTCTTGGTGTTGATATGACAATTCCTAACCAACAACAACCTATGGAAATTGCTGGAAAAGCCGAGGTAAGGGTTGATGATGATGATGGTGAGCAAATTTTCATGGCACTTGGCGGTACTGCCGAGGGTGACATAGATGACGCTTTTGGTATTGACGGTCTTTCTGTTGGTGACATCGCGATTCAAGGTGAGTGGGATATCACTGAAGATGCAGAAGAAAATGCAGCCGAAGAAGGTGGAGGCTCTGCAACTGATGAAGTTGATGGACCTGGTGGTACTGCTGCCGGCACAGCTGCATCTGCTGCTACCGACCTTCTACCATCTTCCTTCGGTGTAACCGGAAGCATTCAACTTGGCGATGATCCCAAAACTGCACACACTGGCGATCTTGCTATCAACTTTAATGTTGATGATGCTATGGACTTCCTCTACCTTGTCCGTATTTGGGGTAAATATGACAGTCAGCAAATTGCAAACTCATTACAGTATGTTGATAAGGCTGGTCAATTCCTCGGTGCTACTTATGACTTTGCCCGCAGCAAGGCTACAGCAAAACCACGGCCAGGTCTTCCAATAATTAAGGTTCCAACATTGCCTAAGTCACAAAACTATAAACGGTATGCAGCAGCGAATAAAAAGAAGGCCATCTCTTCTATCGGTTCTAGTATGAAGGCAACTAAGAACGGCATAATTAAGGGTGGTGTTGCAGTAGAAAAAGCAGTTGACGCTCTTGCTAACTTTGCTAAAAAAGCTGGTCCAGCATTTAATGCTGATGTTAAGACATTCTTAAACGCTCTCGATCTTTATGTTTCTAACATGGAATTCCATTACGCAGCGCAAGATATCGAGATCGGAAATCTCTGGTTTGATGCCGGCTTTACTTATCAAGGTTCTGCAGGAATTCTAGGTTACAATGGTGGCTTTAAAGCACAAATCAACATGAATGGATTATCAGCTGATGGATTCTTAGAGAAAATGGATGTCTTGGAAGCTATTAAAGTAACTGATAAGTATCCACAACTTAAGAACCAAGTCTTGATTACTGGTGCTGGTATGGACGGTAAGTATGGAACTAAGGACGACGGTCCAGCATTTAATGCACAGCTTAACTTTGGAACCAAACCAATCTTTGTCCTATCTGGTAAGATCAATATTAAACCTCTCCAGCTTGAAGGTGAAGGCGATGTTACCCTCATACTATCTGAAGGATACAGATTCAAAATGCAAGGTAACTTGCTTGGCTTTGGAGAAGTTACTTATGAGGGAGAAATGGGCAAAACTGATGCTGGAAACCCTGGTTATGGTGCTAAGGTTATATTTAGTGTAACCGCTCTCAAACGTTACCTCGAACTCCTTATTGACGAACTGAAGGTAGCTAAGTTCACTGGTGATGTTGGAGCAGAGGCTGCAGAGAAAGCTTTAGCTGCAATAGAAAAAACACTGGCTCCACTACAAACTAAAGAAGCTGCCCTGAAAAAAGAAATCGCTCAAACTAAGGCCGACATTACAAAGAAAAAGAACGCTTGGAAAACTAATACTACAGCAGCAATCAATAAAGCTAAGGCCTCAATAGCCAGTACCAAGAAAAACATCGCTGATGATGTAACATCAATTAAAAACCTAACCAAGCAGCTGGTGTAATATGAAAAACAAAGAGAAAGATAAAATGATGAAACGAATCATACCACTCTCATTTATGATATTAACCATGAGTGTTCAGGGTGCACCAACCATTCCAATGGCAACATTAAAGTCAATCCAAAACCTCAAGATCCCTAACATTGGCGCTAAGCTTGGGGCCATCAACGCGCTCAAGCTCCCCGACCTTGGTAAAATATTAGAAGGAATCCCCAAAATCAACCTCGGAAGCTTTATTGATAATCTACACGGACTTGCCACTTTAAAACTCCCCAACTTATCATTAACTCTTGGTAATCTTCCACACCTGGATGCACTCCCATTTATAACCAACCTGAGTGATCTTACAAAGATTCCCAATATAAACCTTCCCGATCTATCCAAGAATATGCCCGAGATTGCATCATTAACCTCCTTGAAGCTCCCGCTTCCAAACTTGAAGGTGGTAGTGACCGGAGCATTGGATAAAGGAGTCTCTATTGGCGATTTTATTGCTTCAATGCCAGCCGATGCATTTAGTAAGTTTGCAGCAGCACTTCCAAATCCTTCTGCATCCAAGCAAAACTTGATAGCTCAAATCAAGCACCTCAAACAACAAATGGCTACTTCAAAATCACGCCTTCAAAAACTGCAAGCACAGTTAAAAACCGATCAACAACACCTTGACGACTTTGCAGCCGGCAAGTATGACCCAACCCCAGCCAGCGATACCGCCAAGCTTGCAAAGCTGGAAGCTGAACTAAAAACGGTACAAGCCGCCATTAAGGTTGATAGTAAAGATATCCCTGAGTTAAAGGCTAAAATCAAAGGCGCCTCAGGTGACCTTGATAAGCTGAATGACGAACTCCAAAAGGCATTGGATAAAAATGAAGGCGATATTAACCTCATTAAGCTGGAAATCCAATATAACCTCCTGGGCGCAATAAGCGGAACCACTACCTTTGGTGCAGCCATCACTATCGAGCTTTATGGCAAAGAACACTCATTCGATATCGACTTCCACCTCGAAGATACCAAGAAGAATATTCAACAAATAGTCGAGAAAGTTAAAGGCATTATTGCTTCTAAAAAGTAAAAAGTCTCAATTATACTTATAATTAGGCACAAGGGTTTGTTTCAATCTGAAATAAACCCTTGACTTGTCTACCCTGTATTTAGGTATACTTAATAAAAAAGATTAAGTATTTATGACATATTAGGGATTATAGCAATGAAAAAGCTAGTTTTTTCGCTCTTATTAATGATAGGTTTGGTTTCAACGGTACCAGTGAGTGCTGGATTTGGTGGAATCAACATGGCGGTACTGGAAAAGTCTATCGGATCGCTTAAGATAGCATTGCCAAACATTCAGCTTCCTAACTTAACAGCCTCATTAAAGGGTATTAATTCTGGAGCCTTCACTAACCTTGGTGCATTAGCAAAGATGCCCGACATCCACCTTCCGACTATCGTTAACAGCCTTGGAAACTTAAAGCTTCCTAAGTTGAAGGTTAACTTTATCAATAACATCCATGCACTGTCTACCAATTTTAAAATTCCTGGAAAGTTATTAAGTGCTAATATTGGACATATTGCAGCAGCTACTAAATTAGGAATTCCTCCTGCAAAGATTGGAGCACTTCTCCACAACTTACCTCATCTCAAAATGCCTGACTTAGGGTCTATAGAATTTCCGGCTATGGCCAAGTTGCCAACCATGGGTACTATCGCCACACCAAGCATAGCCACTCCAAGTACTCCTAAGATTGCTTCATTAACCGATCTACCTACCATGGACTTTACAGTAGACACACCAACATTACCAGAATTACCGGATATCGAGATAGATCTTCCATCATTTGAAGATATCAGCGTCAATATAGAAGCATTACCAGCAGATATCGGTGGAACCTTTAAAGATATTAATGCAAACATTGGCGCACACATTACAGCATTAGGAAATAACTTAAAGGGTCACTTCCCACCTCCCGCACCTCCTGCACCAGCAGATCCTACAGCATTCCCTTGCTTATTTTTTGAATGGAAAGATAAAAAAGATATAACTACATTCAAGGGACTCAAAGATACTACACTACACTTTGGAACCACTACAGCTGTTAAGCCTCCAAAGCCTGGATCTCCTGTATCAGTAACACAAGCTTTCCAGTCTGAACAATGTGGAAAAGCAACTCCTTCTGGATACAATAGCGGTATGACCGTAGTTACCGATAAAAAAGGCTTTTGTGGTGCACTTAAAAAAATGAAACAGTCTGTAACTGATTCAACTACCGGTGATACTTCTAAAGAAAAAACCGTTGATGTTATATCTAATGGACAAGATCAAGTTAATACAGGAATCGATCAAATTAATGCAGCCATTAATACTACATTACCTAAGGCTCAAGCTCAGATGGCTGGCGCTGTTACCAAGGTAAACGATGCTAAAACAACAATTGCTGCTGGAACAACTAAACTTACTACAGCTAAAACGAAAATCGCCACAGCTGATACAAAAATTACAACAGCGGATGGTAAAATTACTGCAGCTGATACCAAACTCAAAGCTGCCGATACAAAAATAGAAACCGCCGATACAACCATAACACACGATAACGCAACGGTTAAAGAACAAGCTCTTAAAGTAGGTAACGAATTGACTTCTGTCGAGACAGAACTTACAAAGGCACAAGAGGCTGAAACTAAATTACCAGCCAGCATCAAAAGTCTTCAGAGTGTTCAAAGTGTATTAAAACTACTACAAGGTCTGTTGTGTGGTACTGATAGCAGCACTCCACCAAAGCCAAATCATATTTGTAGTGAAGCTTTATTGGATAAAATGGGTGAATTAACCACTACCGACCTGGTTAAACTACAATCAGACACAAGCTCATACTTAGAACTAGTTGAAATGTTCTCACCCGGCAGTATTACTGCAGCTCAAGGTAATTCAATTGTTGCAGCATTACCAGCAATCAATACAGCTCTTTCGCAAATACCTGCAGTTAAACCTCATGTTGGTAACCTTCAAAATGTATTAACTGCTCTTGGAGCATTTATTACAACATTACAAACAAGCTTAGCATCACTGCCAGGCACTATTACTAAAATCGAAGGTGCACAAACACAACTTAAAGCAGCACAGGCTAAATTAGCAACGATCATGAACGTAACTATTCCTGGTGCCGAAGCTAAGATCGCTGCAGCTAAAGTAAAAATTGCCGACGCTCAAGATAAAGTTAATGCTGCTAAAGTAAAGATCGCTGCAGCTAAAGTAAAAATCGCAACTGCTAACACAGAAATTACTAACGCGGGCAATACCATCATCAGGGCTAAGTACTCTATTAATAGCGCAATTGACAGTCTTAATACTGCGGAAGATTCAATCAACACAGCACAAAACACCACCATTCCAAACGCAATATCAAGCATCAATAGTGCATTGCCAGATCTGCAAGGCGCCGAACGACTTATTCATGCATCATGTGGGACTACCTATATAAGCAAAACGGTTCCGAGTGCGCCTACACCATTGACACTCGCAACCATCCCATCAAAATATACTAACCTTCCGCCTGAACCGCCTGCACCTAAACCTGTAGCGGCACCAGCAGCATAAAGGATAAATTAAATGAAAAAATTATTATTTATAGTACTCACCGGCTTCTTTGCAATCAACTTTATTCAGGCTGATATGTGCTCTCATGTTCCAAAGCCAAACCCTGATATGTGTTCCCACATCCCAAAATCAAAGACAAAAACTATTCTTCTTGGACATAGAGCGCCATGGTGTACTCCTGATGATTGGATCAACTGTAGATGTGACGACTACGGCAATAACCCACACCCTGACTATAGAAACCTTGCTGGCGCAAATGTATATTAAGAAAGAACAAATAATGAAAAAATTACTTATCCTATTGGCCTTAATAGTCGGACTTATCTCACAAGAATCATACGCTAGCCTTAGCAGTGATATTCATCATGCTGCCAGTAGCGCCTCAAGTGGCGCTCATCATGTTGAAAGTGATGCACAAAAAGCAGCTGATGCATTGCACGCAAAATCTGAATGGTTAGCCGCACATGTTCAATCTGGTGATTGCAAATGCTGTCCTGGAGGTGAATGGAAAATTGATTATGATCAACCCGTTAATCAAACAATAAAAGTGGATAATCCTGCATATAAAACATGTAAAAAGGCACTTAAAAAAGCACAAGAACCATATAATCAATGTCAGACCAAGAAAAAACATATCGAAAATGAGTTTAAAAAATTAAAAGTGTCTCCCGATCAAGTTAAAGAAGCAGTAACTCATGATGTTACAACCGGAGTTGCACAAGCATATGCACATGCGACTACTGTTGTCAAAGAAGCTCCAGGCAAAGCTAAGCAATTAATTAGCGATGCACAAGCAGCACCGGGTAATGTACTAAAAGAAGCAAAAGCAATTATAAAAGCTCTGCCAAAAACCCCACACCAGGCATTAGCTGATGCAAAAAAAGCTGCACAAGAAGCTCTCGTAACTGGTGAAGATATTCTCAAGGATGTCGTAATAGCAGAACATGCGGCAACACAATGTCATTGTACTTTCCTTAAATGGCCCAACCAAAAAGACATCACTACGCTTCAAGGTATAAGAAGTCATTTATATACCTGGCCACAAAAAGGTTATAAACCAACAGAAAAAGCTAAGTATTGTGGACAGCATACGTCCATGGGTTATACGGTCAGCTATAATACAACTAAAGATCAAATCCAAAAAGCTTTCAAAAAGGCTGTTGGAAAAGCATTAAACAAATCACAAGCAATGCTTAACTCCGTTTCACAAACTCTAGCTGATGCAGAAGGAAAACTAGCAGTCGCTCAAGTTAAGTTGGCTCATACAAAACAGAAACTCGACGATGCTGCAACCCCTATTACTACCGAAATTGCTACATTAAAAGGTGATCAAACAAAAATTACTGCAGGGCTCAAAAAAATCGATCCGATTAAGACTTTACTTTTATCACTAGTACCAAGCGATAGCGCAATAATTAAAAATATTGGTAAACATGAACTCAGCACAGACGATATCACTAAGCTCAAGTCTGATGTTGCATCAATTTGTACCTTGTTGGTTATGTTCCAATCAATAACCCAACAAAAAGCAACAACACTCCAAGCTGCTATACCAAAAGCGCTCTTAGCCGCCAACAAAATGCTTGATGCTCGTGCAAAAATAACAATTGCACTCGCAAAACTTAAACCAGCACTTAAAAAAGTTAAAAGTGCCGTAGCCTCAGGAAAAATCGCCTTGCAAAAATCACAAGCGACATTAACGGCAGCTCAAAATACGGTCGATGCTGGGCATACATCCCTTGAGAAGTCGTTACAAACCATCAATAAAACAGTTGATATAATGAAACACGTAATGGGTATTGATATAGCTCTACAGTCTCACATTGTTCCCCTTGATCAAATAGCTAAGCAAAAAGCTATGTAAGCGCGCCAGCACTTTCAACAAGAAGAAATCAAAGCACATAAAGCAAAAATGCTAAAGGAAAGAAAGGCACAAGAGGCCCGACAAAGGGAACAACGACAACGCCAAATGGAAAAACAACAACAAGAACAACGTCAGATGAAAAAACGAATGCGATCGCGCCATACACGGCATATAAATAGGTAAATTAAAGGTTAATACCAAAACTCTAGAATGGAAAATATAATGAAAAAATTAATGATATCAATAATGGTAACTTTAGGCATATTAACAGCTTTTAATGTACAAGCAGATTTGTGTAAGAATATCCCTAAAACAATACCTATTCCTGGAAAATATTATCAAAAAACCGTTCCTAATCTTAGTGATCCACTCTATTCAACCAAAAGTGTTTGTGTTGGTGGAACCGTAGACTGTTAAAATCAAATTAAGGAAAATCATGAAAAAAGTATCTTTATTTTTATTAATCTTTACTCTCCTATCCACCACGCAATCCAGTTTTGGCTGGCACCACCCTTCTCACCACCATTCCAAGCCTAAGAAGCCATGTAAAAAATGGGATGACTGTGCATCACATAAGACTGTTCGATACAAAAATGGAAAGTTTGGTACTAAGCAAGTTAATGATTTAACACGCCCTAAAATGCAAACCAATCCAAAGTATACTGCTTGCAAGGCAAAAACTAAAAAAATTGAAGATAAATTTAAATCTCTTGGGGTATCTCCAGATACAGTTAAAGCAGCTGTAACTCATGACATTTCAACCGGAATTTCACAAGCCCATGCACATGCTAGTACCGTCATTAAAGAAGCACCAGGAAAAGCTAAAGCTTTAATCGCTGATGCAAAAGCAGCACCCGGAAAAGCTGTACAAGACGCCAAAGCCATTATAGCAGCTCTTCCAAAAACACCACAACAGGCATTAGCTGATGTTAAAAAAGCAGAAAAGGAAGCTCAAGTAACGAGTGAGGATATTCTCAAGAACCTATCTGCAGTAGAACATGCAGCAACTCAATGTCATTGTACGTTCCTTGACTGGCCAAACCAAAAAGACATCACTACGCTTAAAGGTATAAGAAGTCATTTATATCCATGGCCACAAAAAGGTTATACACCAACAGAAAAGGCTAAGTTCTGTGGACACCATACTTCAGATGGTTTTACGGTAAGCTATAATGCAACCGAGGATGAAATACAAGCAGCATTCAAAAAAGCCGTTGGTAAAGCATTAAACAAATCACAAGCCATCCTTAATAGTACATCACAAACACTTGCTGATGCACAAGCAAAACTAATGGTCGCTCAAGCAAGCTTGAAAGATAAAGAAGGCGAGCTCAATTACGCTGCCACTCCTATTACTGATGAAATTACCACATTAAAAGGAGATCAAACTAAGATTACTGCAGGACTCAAGAAGATTGCTCCTGTCAAAACACTGCTTTTATCACTTGTCCCGAGCGATAAAGCACTCATTAGCAAGATTGGTAAGACGGAGCTCAGCACACAAGATATTGCTAAGCTTAAGGCTGATGTTGCATCAGTTTGTACCCTATTGGTTATGTTTCAATCAATAACCCAGTCAAAGTCAACAAGTATACAAGCGGCTATATACAAAGCACTTCTAGCTTCCAATACAATGCTTGAAGCGCAGGCAAAAATAGCACCGGCCCTTGTAAAACTTAATACAGCACTTAAGAAAATAAAAGCCTCTGTAGCTTCAGGAAAAATCGCATTAAATAAAGCACAAGCAACAATAACTGCAGCTCTCAAGACAGTCGCAACAGGACATCAGTCTCTTGAAAGCTCATTACAAATCATTAGCAAAACATTGCGAATAATGAAGGACGTCATGGGCATTAATATAGTCCTACAGTCTCACATTGTTCCTCTTGATGAGGTTGCTAGACAAAAAGCATCCTAAGAACGCCAACACTTTCAACAGGAAGAAAGAAAAGAAAAAATAAACAGCATACGAGAAGAAAGAGAAGCGCAAGAAAGAAGAATGATGGAAAAAAGAAGAATAAGACAACGACAACCAGATCGTCAAATGGAAAGAATGCAAAGAGAAAGAGAGTCCAGACATTTTGGATAAATTAATCCAAAGACCCTCAATAGTCTAATAAGGAGCAGTAACACTAAGTTGTAATACTTAACGTTACTGCTTTTTATTTTAAACAAACTTTTCTATATGCTTGGAAGAAGATCCAAGAACCTCAGAAGAGAAACGTTCAACCTTACCACCAAGCTGAACTAACTTTTGCGTTAAACGATCATAACCGCGATCAAAGTGAGCAACACCCGTCATCTCAGTCTTGCCATGAGCAACCAAGCCAGCCAACACCAATCCACATGCAGCACGAATATCAGTCGCCACTACTGAAGCTCCAACTAAGTGTGGAACCCCTGTTACAATAGCCTTAGTTCCAATCTGTTCAATCTGAGCTCCCATCTTACGCAGCTCTTGAATATGTAATAACCGATTTTCAAACACCGTCTCTTCAATGATGCTTGTCCCTTCTGCTAATGTTTGTGCTACCATCATCGGCGCTTGCAAGTCAGTAGGAAACCCAGGAAAAGGTCCGGTTTTAAAGGAAACTGCTTTCGGCGCAGTCGTCGCCTTAAAGAAAATTCCCTTACCATTATCACTCACAACAACAGTATGACCCATCTCTTCAAGTTTCAATAGGAAAACATCCATTATATGCGGCTGAGCATTAGGTATAGATATCTCTCCACCAGTAATGGCTGCTGCTAACAACAGCGATCCCGCTTCGAGCCGATCAGGCATAACCGAGTATTCAACCGAGTTTAAACTTTCAACCCCTTCAATAATAATGGTTGCTGGAACCTGCGTAGTAATGTTCGCTCCCATCTTACGAAGAACCGAAATAAGGTCATCGACCTCAGGCTCCAATGAAGCGTTAACAATCTCGGTCACCCCGGACGTTAAAACGGCCGCCATGATAATATTTTCTGTTGCACCCACACTAGGATACTCTAAAACTAATCGTCGCGCCTGAAGCTGCTGACATGTCGCTGTGATAAAATGTGATTCTTCTTCAACCGTGACGCCCATCTTTTTAAAATTTTTCAGATGATAGTCGATGGGGCGCTTTCCAAGAGAGCAGCCACCTGGCAGTGCGATATGAGCACGACCGAAACGAGCAAGCAATGGGCCCATGACTAAGAATGATGCACGCATACGACTCATAATATCAGGACAAACCTCCGATTGTACAATCGTCGAGCTATCAATTTCTAAACGATTTTCTTCTTGATCGAAAAAAACTTCGGCACCTAGGTACTCAAGAAGTTCGATCATGGTTAATACATCGGAAGAAACAGGAATATTTCTCAAGGTGGTTTTACCAGAAGCTAAAATTGATGAAGCCATGATAACCAGGACAGCGTTTTTAGCCCCTGATATCTCACATGACCCTTTTAATGGTAAAGAAGTGCTGATACGTATAAAATCTTTGACCATGAATGTGTTCCTACTATTCTAATTTTTATTTTTCCCAACTAAGATAAGGTTTCGATAATAAGAGGAGAACTGATTTTAAAAATCAGAAGGGAAGCCATGAAGAAACTCGTTATCATAATTTTAATTATAAGTTTTTTTTCCATCAATATCCATACGCAACAACAAATTCATCGATACCTACCTACTGTGGATCTTCCACATAGCGAAAAGCTACAACAAATATTAGAACGACTGCAAATAGATTCTTTGGAAGTTCTTTCTGAAGATGATAAAGAACAAATTTGGACTGGAAAAACTACCTGCTTGGCTGTTCCTGCCTATTTTAAAGTATTCTGGGATGTACAGTCCAATCTTTCGAACTTAACAATTAGAATAAAACCTTTAGAATCCTTTGTATTTTCTCCAGCACAAATACATCCAGAACTCAGTGGATTTGATTCATCACTAGAAATTCATCAGCCCTTAATTGAAATCTCTACTAGTGACATGGTTGTCACCATAACAGGAGAAATGAATCTTCATGGACAACTTGCAAGCGTTTTAAGTTTTACCGGCATTAAGAAGTTTGTCAGCTCCATCAAACTTCCTATCAATATCACCGATATAAACCAAATGAACTTTACCCTCAGCTCTATACTCGATAAAACCATCATGGATGTTGTCACCCTCGATAAACTTTCCGTTAAGTTCTTTGCTGAGGACTTTGTCCCAAAAACAGCCTTTGTCATTGATACTACCTATAACCTACCCGATTGTGCCCCTATCCATGGAGAACTTAGCTCGGGAATTTCTACCGAAGCCGAATTGGCGTTCATAGGCTCATTAACCGGTAGCCTCAACGCGCCATTTGGTATTCCATTTCAACTGAATGAAATTGGTGCGTCCTTAAATTGCTTGATAGCTGAAGGCATCATCCCTACTGGCTGCGGTGTTAGTGGTAAAATAACACTCACCCGCGACAATGAACAACGACAACGAACTCTCATGTTGGGAGGAATTTTCAATATAGCCTCACCCAACTTTGCCCTCAAGGGAGGAGCATCATACTTATGTGCTACAGATATTTATAACCTCTTTCCAACCGTTGTAGGACAAGTCCCCGGGATCATTAGCAATATCAACCATCTTTTAGATACTTACCCTACCCTCATAAAAAAGTTTGAAAATAGTGTAAAAAAAGAAGCAACTGATATCAATCGATATATAGATCGGATCGAAGAAATTAGTGAAGATATTATAGAACACTTCAACCCTGCCAATGGTTTTAGTTCGGTTGATCTGTTGAGTAATGAGCGACAAGTTTTAGAAACTCACCTATCACATCTCCTTGATACCACTCATAACCATATTGAACGGTTTCATGAGGAAGCCATGGCGCTGCGAAAACAAGTCGTTCATCTGACTGGCCTGGATATTGCATCCGAAAAGTTAAACCAGCTTGCCGAATCATTTGAGAAAGTTAAGCTCCCAGATTTTTTCTGCCTTAATGATGTATTTATGATTATTGCACCTCGAACGATCTCGATTGGGAAGATTACTTTCGAACAGGGTTTTCATATCAAGGGCGAACTATCGATGGCCGGACTTCACAATAAGCCCAAGTCTAACCGCAGCATACTCGAGTATGCCATGATGCCACTCAATGATTATGCACAAGCCATTCAGTACTTGTATGGACGTAATCATCGTGCACTTGTAGATCTGTCCCTCACTAAAAAAGGCCTTAAGGGAAAAGGATCTATTAGCCCTCTTAACTTAGCATTTGGTGGAATAACCCTCTTTAAGGTTACTCATAACTTGGATTCCACTAAAGGTCCTGAAATCTCAATCAACATTACTGAGGATGAACAAGAGTTTACTGTTAACGGAAGTATCAACCTTCTTAACCAGCTAGAAACATCTGCTGAAATCTTTTTTGATCTTGAGCAAGCGACCATGGATATCTCTGGGTACCTCTTTAATATCTACATGGACCTTAATTGCTCAGCCTCCTTGAAAAACCTGGATGACTGGGTAGTAGAAGGAAAAATTCATCGAGGACTCGAGGATCCGTTCAAGCAGGCAGTATTATCACGAATGCCTTACCACGGAAAAGCATTAACCGACTTTTTCAAGCTGAAAGAAGCGTACTTTAGAATAGCGTTAGTTGACCTTGCCACAGGCGTACTACCAGAATTATCCATCACGGTAGAAATCTTGGGCAAAGAAAAAACATTTGCCTTACCCAAGTTCGACCTTCAAAAACTCACCGTTTCTCTGGAACCCTTAGTAGAAAAAATAGCTCGTGAAGTACAAGAAGGTTAATTCGATTTATTCTCTACGTCACCATTAGCTTGTTTTTGTAATAAAGCCTTAACACGTAATAACTGATTATGCTTTGGTGTTGCCTGCTTAGCCTTGGTAAGCTGTTCACTAACTATATTGAAAGCCCCCCTTGGCAGTTCGACTAGTTGGTCGTCCTGTTTAACCTTGGGACGGCTATCTAGTAACGCTTGAGCAATTTTTGGATAATCTGATTGGATAACTTTTATATAAACTTGAGTATAAAATCCATCACCAAATGGACGTAAAAGGTATAGTAATTTTTGTACATCTTGTTTTTGAATTAGTGACCTTATTATAACATCTAACATCAAAAACATCTCTTTCTGCTCATCACGACTCAAAGGAGGACTTAATTTTAATACTTTTGCTATCACCATCTCAGCCATCACAACATCTTCTTCATCTAAGGCAATCTGTAAACCATCGAGTAACTCTTTATGAGTTGCAGTCCGCATAAGAATATCCAGATCATGCCTCAGCCTCAGTGTTATTGCTTGCTGTAAAAGGGACACAAGCCCCTTCCTCATCGATTCAACAGTATTAGCCCGACTATTTAATAGATCAAGGACAAGCTCTGCTCGCTTAGATAATCCTCTCAATGCCCCTCTCTTAAGAGAAACTTGCTCGGTAACATACTGCGCTAATTCTTCTTTAGTTTGTGGCAAAATGATAATATTATTCATGACTAATTCTAATAATTGCTTAGACACCCCGGAACCTGATTCAAGAAATTCTTTAATAACTAAATTAATCGGAGCCTGCCCATTATCAGCGATTCCAGCATCATCAATCCTTAACGCTAAAAGCTGCTCTGCTAATGGAGCATTCTGTATATTCAATGCATGAATAAAGGGTGTTACTCCCTCTATAATCATAGAACGAAAAGATGGTATCATAAAAACATCAATCTCTTCACCCTCTAATGTTCCCCCACCTCTCTTCTGTTCTAAAATATGCCTCTTGTACGAGATTAACATTGGCTCTTCTAACTTTTTTTGAACATGAGCAAAAAGTTTTTCACCTTCAATTAATGTATTAATATGATCTCTTAATGAACGTCCCTCTACTATCTCCTCAAAATTAATCTGGTCACCTCTGCCCACTCGATTTTGTAAAAAACCATTTTCATCATTACTGCGAACCGACATCAAAACACTTTCTGCAATAGACCTCGTAGTTTTTTTTACGGGTGAAGACGGTGCCGATTCAGGGGCATACAAAAGCCCACTGTCTATACGAATAAGGGGCTTTAGTCCAACTTCTTGGCGAGCTTGATTAAGTACTTCGTGGGGTATAGACGATACATCGTATGGAAAAAGAGTTCTTATAATGAATGTATTGACAGCAGGTTTATAAGTACCTTTTAACTCCAAAAAAGAATCTTGCTCTTCATCCTGAACATGTATGGACATTTTGTCGTTCTCACCCTTACTTATACGCGTTATTTTCCCGTTACTTAACAGCTGTGGTATATTTATTTCCGTTAAACAACTGAAAAAATCTTTAAATACATTGCTATCTAGTAACATAACATAACCAACAAATGGTTGATCGACTTGATTCCATTCCTGAGGCACCACTACAAACAGTGGAGGCTTTCCTGCTGTTCCAACAATACGTCCAGCTGGAACTTTAAGAATATTATATATATGCCCATCAACACCTCGAAATTCTTTAACTATATTCAATTGGCAGGAAACAAAATGAAACCCAGACACTTGAATAATTTCTTTATCTTGAATTTTTGCGGTTCCCCGGTTTATATGATGCTGAAGAGCCTTAGAAGAAAAAGTTATATGCAATGTCTGATGTCCATCTACTTTTTGATCATCTAGAATAACCGGCAAATCAATACTATCTCCATATAACGAAACCTGAAAAAGTAAACATCCTACTACAACTGTATTGATAATTTTTTTAATCATACCATTCCTTTTATTTTCAATAGTTGATTAAATTCTACCAAAACCTAAACTTGCTTTGCAAGTTTTTCAAGACGTAGCCAATGTGTTATAGTAAAGATAATATAGATGAGATGTAACTATTGAGGGATAAAAAAGGAATGGATACTTATAAAGGCCGACTTGAGGTCATATGTGGATCAATGTTCTGTGGAAAATCAGAAGAATTAATTCGTCGTTTGCGCCGTGCCGAGATTGCCCGTAAAAATATTTTAGTGTTCAAGCATTCACTCGATGACCGTACTACATTAGAGCACGTTGTCTCTCATAACGGAACCAAAATTAGAGCTTTTCCAGTAGAAAAACATACAGATATTCTTAAGCTGGTAACCCCCGAGATTGATATCGTGGGAATTGATGAAGTCCAGTTTTTCGAACCCTCAGTGGTCGCTACAATTTTAGAGCTCGTTGATAAAGAAAAACATGTTATCGCTGCTGGCTTAGATTTAGATTTCCGTGGTATTCCATTCGGCTCAATCCCGCCACTGCTAGCTGTTGCAGATTCTGTCATCAAGCTTAAAGCTATTTGTATACAATGTGGTAATGATGCTCATTTTAGCCAACGACTCGTTAACGGGAAACCCGCTAAGTTTAATGATCCAATCGTCATGATCGGTGCTGAAGAAAGTTATCAAGCACGGTGTCGTGAATGTTTTAAAATCGACTTGAACCCAAAAGTAAATTATGAGCAAAAACAACTCTAGTTTTGTTTGCACAAGCTGTGACTATAAGGCCTTTAAGTGGCAAGGCTGCTGTCCTGATTGCCAGGAATGGAATAGTATTGTCGAACGTACAATATCTCCAGCCAGTAAAGCAGTAAGCAAGGCTGGAACAACACCATTAAAAAAGCTTCAAGAAATTCCTCTACAAACTGGCAATCGCATGATCAGCGGCGTCGGTGAATGGGACCGCGTCCTTGGCTCCGGTATCATGCCGGGATCGTTTTTGATCTTAACTGGTGATCCCGGCATCGGGAAGTCTACCCTTTTGTTACAAATTGCTCATAACCTTGCATCCAAACAATCGGTCATATACTTTTCTTCCGAAGAATCACTAGGCCAGGTCAAGCAGCGAGCTGAACGATTACTCAAAAAAGATCAGCCGGTCCTGTTTTCTGATGAAGGCAATCTTGAAAAAATTATTGCCACCACATTAGAAGAAAAGCCCAACCTGATCATTATTGATTCCATTCAAAACTGTTTCTTTTCTCAAATCCAAGTCACTCCAGGCAGTGTTGGACAGTTACGAGAATCAGCGTTCAGGCTTATGCGCCTTGCAAAAGAAAACAATATTGCCGTAATTGTAACAGGACACATCACTAAAGAAGGCAACATTGCCGGACCTAAAACACTAGAGCACATGGTCGATGGTGTGTTTTATCTGCAAGGGGAAGATCGCTGGCAAACCCGAATTTTACGCTCAGTTAAAAACAGGTTTGGTCCTGTTAATGAAATTGGATTTTTTGACATGGGTCCGAATGGCCTAACCCAAGTTCCCAATATCAGTGAAATTTTATTACAAGAAACTACCGATACCCCAGGCCTGTCATTAATCAGCTCTCTTGAAGGAACTCGTCCACTATTAATTGAGGTACAAGCGCTCACGGTCCAGTCTAAATTTAATATGCCACAACGGATCATAACAGGTGCTGATCATAAACACGTAATGATTATTGTCGGTGTTTTAGAAAAATACTTACAGGTTAAACTAAGTGCACACGATATATTCTTCAAGGTCAGTAGCGGGTTTAAAATCAAGGACAGCTCTTCCGACTTAGGCATTGCACTCGCATTACTTTCCAGCTACTTTCAACAACCACTACCTGAAAAATCCATCGCGTTAGGTGAAGTCAACCTAACCGGGCAAATCAAACCGATTAACCATATCTCAATCCACACTGATGAGGCTGCCAAATTTGGAGCACAACACCTACTGGTCGCACAACGACAAAAATTAGATTCGCCTTTGTCGTCTACTAAGTTCTCCAATGTGTATGAACTTTTAAAACTGTTTGATAAAAAATAAATTGTAGTTTTTACATGGTCTGATATCATACTTGATAACTGTTTTATAACCATTATCAAACGATTTCAAGGATCCCATGAAAATTAAAAACATACTCCTCTCGATAGCCTTCTGCCTTCTTTCTTCATCTAATATAAGTGCCCACGGTCCATGTTGTTCTTCAGAAGGACACCTCAACATTCATGCGGGTCCAATGTTTGCAGGTAAGTCAACAACCTTGATTCGTGAAAAAGAAGCCGCTATCAAAGAAGGACTTAAAGTAGCAGCATTCAAACATGCGTGGGATGACCGGTACTCTAAAACAGAAATTACTACTCATAACAATGAGTCATCAGCAGCAGTCGCTACAAAAAATCCTACCGATATATTAAAAGATGGCATGGAAGCTGATGTAGTAATTATTGATGAAGCTCAGTTTTATGATCCCAACCTGGTCCGTGTTATTGCAAAATTACGTGCAGCAGGCAAGCGAGTTGTCGTTGGTGGCCTTGATCAAGACTTCAAACGTGAAGGATTTGGTATTATGCCTGAACTCATGGCACAAGCCACAACAGTTAATAAGTTAACTGCAACCTGTGCAGTATGTGGCTGCAAGCGTGCCACTCTCTCTCAACGATTAGTCAATGGAAATGCTGCTGAGTATACAGATCCCGTAGTCATGGTTGGAGCTGAAGAATTGTATGAACCCCGATGCCCTAAGTGTCATAACCTTCCAGGAGCACCTGAACCTGCGGAAAGGTAAAAAAAACAAGGAGTAGTAGTGAAGAAGGTAGTTTTATTTTTATTATTATGTGGAGTTACAATCATGTCAGATGCTAAAGCTAAATGGAAACTTGAAACACCATTAATTCCACGTTCGGTTTTGTTTGGGCTTGAAGATCCTTCTGCTAAAGCCAGTATGTGCATCTCGCCTGAAGGTGATTATCTATTGTATTGCACACCAGTAGACAAAATTTACAATATTTTCGTTTGCGTCAAAGATGACAATGGTAAGTTTGACTTGAAAAAGTCCATCCAAATTACCTATGAAACTAAACAGCACATCAAGGCTGCTGGTTGGATGTACACGAACGGACACATTCTATACAGCCAAGATAAAGATGGTGATGAAAACACACACCTCTATCTTCTAGACTTACACAACCAAGAAAGTATTGACCTCACGCCATTTGATGGTGTGAAAGTCTTTGGATCTGAACTTGATCGGCGCTATCCAAACAAAATCCTCATAACCATGAATAAAGATAACCCCCAAGGTGGTGATCTTTATACAATGGACATTAGTAAAGATCTAACAGATATGACCAAGCTAACCAGTAACCCTGGTAATGTTTTGGAATACATTACTGATGACGACTGGAATATACGCGGAATCATGCAAACTACCATGGAAGCGACTACCCAAATTCATCTTCGCAATTCTGATGATGAGCCATTTGAACAATTCATTGAATGGGATATGGAAGACTCTGATACAAGCTACTTCTTGGATTTTTGTAATAACAATAAAAGTATCTATATAGTTGACGCTAAGGATTCTAATACCGCCAAGCTCAAGAAAATCAATCTTGAAACCAAGGAAGAAGAAATTATTGCCCATGACCCCAATTATGAAATGGGCAGCGTTTTTATCCATCCTAAAACTAAAGAAATAATTTCATACAACATTGCCAAGGATCGCAGTAAACCAACCATCCTAGATAAATCTTTCGAAAGCGATTTTGAACTTATGGACGAAATAGAAGAAGGCGATCTTAGCATTGCTTCTATGGACAAAGACATGAACACATGGATCTGTGCTTTTACCTATGATGATAGAGTCCATAACTATTATCTCTTTGACCGTACGACCAAAGAACATTACTTACTTGGCAAGAGTAGTACTAAGTATGATCCTTATTCATTAGTACACATGGAGCCAATCTCCTTTACTTCTCGTGATGGTCTTACTATCCATGGTTATCTTTCTATGCCTCTCGGCAAAAAAGGAAAAGTCCCCTTAGTCCTAAACGTTCATGGTGGTCCGTGGTGCAATGATGACTGGGGCTTTGATGAGTCTGCACAATGGTTGTGTAATCGTGGTTATGCGGTCTTACAAGTTAACTATCGTGGATCTACCGGCTATGGTAAAGACTTTATCAATGCTGGAAACAAGGAATGGGGCAAAAAAATGCACGATGACTTGGTCGATGCTGTAAGTTGGGCAACTAAATCCAATATTGCCGATCCTGATAAAGTAGCAATCTTTGGTGGTTCTTATGGCGGCTATGCTGCACTCGCGGGCCTTACCTTTACTCCAGACCTTTTTTGTTGTGCGGTTGATATTGTTGGTCCAAGCAACCTTATCACTCTCATCAACTCATTTCCTTTATACTGGAAACCACTCCTAGAAAAAATAAAGCGACGAGTTGGTGATCCTGAAACTGAAAAAGAAATGCTCATGGACCGCTCACCTCTCACTCATGCACATAAAATAATAAAACCGCTGTTGATTGGACAAGGTGCGAATGATCCACGAGTTTTACAACAAGAAGCTGAGCAAATTGTTGCAGCGCTTAAAGAAAACAATTGTGAATATGAATACATGCTCTTTGAAGATGAAGGGCACGGTTTTAGGAAGCATGAAAACAGAATGAAGTTCTTTAGCGCAACAGAACGATTTTTAGCTAAACATCTTGGTGGTCGATCCGAAGATTAAAAAAATATAAAAATATTTAATAATAAGGCGAGCGCATTAAACAGCGCTCGTTTTTTTAATTGATATTTACCTTCCTTGAGCTAAACTAAAAACAATTAAAATTGAGTAGTAAAAAAAGGAAAACATGAAAAAACTAATATTATTAATATTCTTATTATCTGGAGTAAATCATATTATGGCAGATGCATATACGACTCAAGAAGCCCCTCTAATTCCACGCTCCGTATTGTTCGGATTTGAAGATTCATCTGCTAAGGGAGCTTTACGCTTATCTCCTAACGGCCAACACTTACTGTACAGTGCTCCTGTTAACAAGGTTTACAATATTTTCATGTGTACACGCCAGGAAGATGGAACGTTTAACTTTGATAAGAGCGTTCAGCTTACCCATGAAACAGAACAACATATCGGTTCAGCAAAATGGATGTATACTAATACACATGTCTTATATCAACAAGACGCCCATGGCGATGAAAATAACCATATATTCTGTATCGATATAGATTCTAAAAAAATTCGCGACCTTACTCCCTTTAAGGGAGTCGCTACCTCGGGCGCTAAAACCAACAAACGATTTCCTACCAAGATCTTCTTTTCCATGAATAAAGAAAACATAAAACTCTTTGATCCTTATGTATTAGATATATCTAACCCCAACAGCCTTGAAAAACTACATACCAATCCTGGTAACGCTTCCAGCTGGATTACTGATGATGAATGGAACCTTAAAGGGTATATCTGCCTTAACTCTACCGGCGGACAAGACGTTTATCTACGCAAGCAAGGAGATGAGTTTGCTAAACGATTCTCATGGGATCTAGAAGACATTGACACGAGTGGCTTTGTAGATTTTTGTGAAAATAATGAATCAGTTTATATCCTCGACTCTAAAGACAATAATACCGGCAAGCTCAAGAAAATTAACTTAGAAACTGGTCAAGAAGAGGTCATTGCCTATGATGAAAATTATGAACTTGGTGGTATTGTTATACATCCTGACACAAAACAAGTCATGAGTTACAACATCGTAAAAGATCGTAATAAACCTACTATCTTAGACCCTGAACTCAAAAAGGATTATGAGATCATGAGTAAGGTCGAAGATGGCGAACTGGTAATCTCTTCAATGGACCGGGACATGACCATGTGGATCTGTTGTTTCTCTTATGATACAAAACTCCATAACTATTACCTCTATGATCGTACTACCAAAAAACATTCATTGTTATGCAAGAGTAGCACCAAGCTTGATCCTTACACCCTAGTCCCAATGAAACCAATCTCTTACACCTCCCGTGATGGATTGACCATCCATGGTTATCTTTCATTGCCAGTCGGCAATCAGAAAAATCTTCCAATGGTTTTGTATGTCCATGGTGGTCCATGGGCCCGCGATAGTTGGGGCCTTGATGGACAAGTTCAATGGTTGTGTAACCGTGGATATGCAGTCCTTCAAGTCAACTTCCGTGGCTCACAAGGTTATGGAAAAGCATTCTTAAATGCTGGTAATAAACAGTATGGCAAAAAAATGCAAAACGATCTTACTGACGCTGTCCAATGGGCAATCGATAACCAAATTGCAGATCCTAAGAAAGTCGCAATCTACGGTGGCTCTTATGGCGGTTACGCTACACTTGCTGGTGTTACCTTTACCCCAGACCTTTATGCCTGTGCTGTTGATCTTTGTGGTCGTAGCAACCTACTCACAATCACTAACCGACAAGTATATGGAGAAATATATCTACCGCTTCTTAAAAAACGTATCGGTGATCCTGAGGCTGATGAAGAAATGCTTCGTGCACATTCACCTCTCTTTCACGCTCATAACATCAAGACTCCATTACTGATTGGACAAGGCGCTAACGATCAACGAGTGCGACAGGTCGAATCAGAGGCCATTGTTGCAGAATTAAAGAAAAACAACTGTGAATATGAATACATTCTCTTTGGAGATGAAGGTCATGGCTTTAGAAAGCATGCCAATAGAATCAAGTTCTATACCGCTGTAGAAAAATTCTTTGCCAAACACCTGGGCGGTCAATACGAAGTTTAAAAAAAAGCCCCGAAGTATTTTTACTTCGGGGCTAAATTGAAAATCAACTACAGAAATTAATCTTCGCGTTTTCTTTTACCGTTAATTTTGCTCTGTCTTTTTAGTGCCTCTATACCTTCATAGGTCATCAAATGTATTCTGCGTCTATAGGTAGATAAAGCCTCAAGCATTTTCATCTCCTCTCCAACATCGCTTCCTTCTTGAGAATCTTCAAGGTCATCCACCTGTTGTAACATCTCTCTCCATAACCATGATGCTTGTTCCGCTTGATCTTCCTCTGACAATACCCCGTGACAATCCTCATCAAACCATTTTTTTGATGGAATGTTAGACCCAGAATAAGATCTCCAGAACTCCACTATCTGGGGATTACAAAACTTCTCACATAATCTACGTTCAAGGGTCAACTTTCCTGCTGGTGTACTCACGATGACACTGTTGCCTCGACGCAAATCAAAAAGGTAATTCCTAAACTGAAAACCTGTTGCTAATAATAATTTCATCGCATGTTCTTCATTTCCTGCCCAAGGAGGGGTACTGCCATGAACTACACGATATCCGTTCTCACTTCCTTGCTCCAGATTCTCTTTACAATATTTCCACAGTCGCTCCCGAGCACCTTCTCCTCTCAAATTAGCCTTCGCATCTAAGCGCGCTAAAAAACCTGCGCTTGCAGAACATTTGCTACCCCATGCATCAAGTAATTTCGGATTGACCAACTCTAACACATGCTTTTTTGGTATTCGGAGCATAACCTCCTCCGTACCACCTAGCTCCCAACTATAATAGGTTAAGCATGGCTGTTCCATACCTAAAAGGACACTACTGATCAAAAGGCTCAAGCATAAAAGTTTGTTCATTGTAAGATGTCTCTATTTCTTTTTGGTTTTTCTAGTTAATTGTTGAATTTCTTTTGGATTTAAATATCGCCATGAAGCCGGAGGTAAACCTTTATTGGTTAGGTTTGCAAACCCGGTTCGTTCTAGCTTTTTCACCGTATACCCGAAGTGTTCAAATATTCTACGAATAACACGGTTTTTACCACTCTCGAGCGTAATACGCAACTCTTTAGGATTTACCTTAGATGCATAGATAGCACTCACGTCAACACGACCATCCTTTAAGCTAATACCTTTTTTGATACGCTCAAGATCTTGAGGCTCAATAGGACGATTCAAAGTTAATTGATACATCTTTTTAATATTAAAGCTGGGGTGTGCTAATGCTTGTGACAACTCTCCGTCATTGGTCATGAGTAATAACCCTGAGGTGTTAATATCTAAGCGACCGACAGGATAGATACGCTTTTTACTCGCACCAGTAATTAAATCGAGAACCGTTTCACGATTCTTTTCATCGGACATGGTGGTAACAAAGCCACGAGGCTTATTGAGTAAAACATATTCAAACGTTTCTTGTCGTAACAGCTTGCCCTTACACTTAACAGCATCTTTCGGCAAAACTCGATAGCCTGGCTCAGTAACTACCTTACCATTAACCGTAACTTCACCATCTTTAATTATTTCTACTGCTTCTCGTCGAGAACAAACTCCCGAGTGTGCAAGAAATTTATTTAATGTCATCATTATCGGTAATTTCCTTCTTTTTTTAAAATTTCTAATGTAACTTGCTCTTTAAATCTCAAGATATACTCCCTTGTCGGCTTATCAAGATTTTGTGTCAATAAAGCATCGACTTGCAACATAGTAGCTTCTACCTGACCATCAAAATAATACTTCAGTGCCGTAATAGCTTGCTTTTTTAAGGTTATACAACAAGGCTTAGGTAAAATTGTCATGAAGCTCAAGTTAAATACTAAAAGTAAGTTGATTTTTAATAACATTTTCATGATGTTTTAGACTCACGTTTACCTATCTCAGCTAAACGAGCAGCAATATACTTTCTCATCTTACGGTCTTCTTCCCAATCCGAAAGCGGAAAAGCTTTTTGTACTTCTTTAAATATTAGTCTAGCAAGCCAATAATCACCCTCAGTGAGAGTGTCCTCACCTTTAGCAACTAACAATAATGGATTAACATTTTCCTTAGTACACCCAATTTTACTAACAGAAAACAATACAATACAAAATACTAAAGTTAGGTTGATTCTCAATATACTTTTCATTACAACAATAACGTTATTATTCTGCTTCTTCTTTTTTTGTTTGGTCTTTTGCGTGATCAGCAAGCAGCGTTGTAATCTCTTTTTGTCGTCGATCAATATGTGCAGCTACTATAACACCTGGCCCCTGATCCTTTAATTCTTTATACTTACCTGCTGCTAGGTCAAGCTGTCTTGCGTTAAAATATGTTTCAGCATTCAACAATAACGTTTTTAGACGTAGCTGGCGTTGTTTATCCGAAACCTGAAAAATCCCCGTTGGATGAACCTCATCAGGCTCTTTATAAAAATCTCTTCCACATTCAACGTTTACTGATATCATTAACAACATAAGAGCTGCTATGTAAAGAATATTTTTTTTCATCTTGTTCCTCAATAATTTATGTAAAATTTAATTAGTTACTGTCTGAGCTTTTAACATGTTTCGCAAAGATTGAAGAGTCCTTGTATGCTCGACACTCAATGGCCTACCACCCTTTTCCAGCCTTGCTATCAAATTTCGAGCTCCAACTTCATTTCCAGCTAATATATCTTGCATTGCAACTTCTAAAAGCCGTTTTGCCTCATTCTCAAGTAAAGGTATAGTAGTCTCTTGCCCCATATTATTATCAACATCTGATTGTTCTTGCATAGATCTATTCAAAACTGCTTGTTCAAATTGCTCAATTAAAGCCATTTGCTTTTTCACTCTTTGAAGATCCCACTCATTCAATTGCGATCCTTGTTCTAAATTAAACAGTGCAATTCGAGCACTCGGACAATTCTTACCTAATAATGCCAATAAAGAAGCATTGATGGCTGATTCACATCTTTCACTCGCTACTATTGCTTCTTCCAACCAATTAAAATGTTCTCGAGCATAATCACTTAAAACAAAGTCTTCTTGAGCTATAAGTGTTTTTAATCGTTGTCCAGCTACTTGAGGTGACCGTTGCACTAACTCTTGATGAATAGCATCAAGCACTCGACATGTGCCAACTTGTTTCCGCAAGCTTTTGGTAGAGGCTCGAGTAACATCACTCAATGCATAGCGATCGCCATCCCAAGGAGCTGTTCCAAGTTTATGTTGTAAAAAATTATTATCCATCAACGAAGTTCCCCCTAACTGGCTACGGCACATACAAGAGTTTAGCTGTTCTTCTGTAAAGCCTAGACTCTCTAACTCTGCTAATGCTTCTCTCCTATTAACAACCTCAGATCCTGCAAGGAACTGCTTTAAATCTACCGCTCGTTGAAGTAAGTTCATACTACTTTCAAAGCCTTGAGCCTTGTCAGCATCTCTGTTTTTCAAAAGAACATCTTGAATTGCTAGACGGTTCTCCAGTATTTCAATATAAGAAACAGCACCCTCATGTTGCCCACGCCGTAAAAAACCACAAGCATTGCCAATCAAATCAAAAGTGGTTGCTGGCCCATAATTAGAGCACCAACTCATACATTCAGCATTACCCAATGATATCAATAAAATAAAAATGGCTAAATAAAAGATAATTCTTTTCACTTTGTGTTCCCTAACAGTATAAATAACCAAAAACCTCTATTCAAAACCAAAATTCAGCTTCCACTTCAACTGCCGCCCTGTTTAATAAAAGAATACAAAGATTTCAAATTTTTTCAATATTTATATTCATATTGGACTATTTTTTGTGCCTATATAAAGTAGCTAAAGCTTCTCTATATAGTATTATTGAGCCTTAACGCCCTTTCCATTCCTTTGAGCTCAGAACCCCACAAACAACCTGCTTAATTCCCCAATATGAGTCAGCGATTGACTGGCAAGAGAAACTTTTCAATACTACACAATAATTAGTTTAAAATTTGAAGGTTAATCATTATGATGTCTCATTTTCAAAAACACGCCGCTATTTATGGACAGGTTGGAACCAGCTTTGCCACATTAATTATTTTTGTTTTTCTTTTGTATAAACCACTCATACAGTTTACTAACCTTGATGGCAATCCTGCCCTTATCAAGTTTACTGAGCAGGAGCTCAAGGCCGTTAATCCTAAGGCCATTGTTAAAACGGGGTTATACATTAAGGATTTTCCCGAGTTTAGTGTCCGAAATAATAAGTTCAAATTTGAAGCGGTAGTTTCCTTTGAATATGATCCTAAAGAGGTCACCTTTGACCAGTTAAAGGATTTTTATTTTGAACGAGGACAAATTACCTATAAGTCTGCACCGGCATTGCGTAAAATCGGATCAAAAAATCTTGCCTACTATAGTGTTATGGTCCAGTTTGATAATGATATGAATTATCGACGCTTTCCATTAGATGATCACCAAATTAAAATTATTTTCCAAAACCAACAACTATCACCTAATGACGTCGCCTTTGTATCCAATGACAATCGATTTATTGTTTCTTCCGACCGGTACATCAACGCATGGAAAGGAATCAACACATTTGCTACTTCCGGGTACGTTGAAGAAGTATTAGAACGCATTGAAAAACCTCAAACCACCATACAATATCCACGAGTGGTTTTCTCTATCGACTATTCACGGTACTCACTCAAATCACTCTTTATGATTTTGCTTCCCTTGTTAGCCATCTTTCTCATCTTAGTTTTCTCATTAATCCCAGCTAGTGAACATCTTTATGGGACTAGGCTAATCATGTGTACTAGCGTGCTTAGTGCTTTAATTTTATATCTCTTTGCGATTACTCCTAATGCACCTGAAGTTGGGTATATGATGATATCTGATTATATCTATATATATGTATTATTAAGTGCCATCATTGTCTTTGGATTAACATTAGCAAGTAAAGAGTTACATATTTTATATCGTTTTCTTATTAATATTTCTTTAAACAGCGGCTTGCTCATATTGTGGTATTACTTGCTCTATATTCAATCTTAAGCCTCTACGCAGATCACCACATCTCCAATTGTCCTTTATAGTCTCCTGTGCTAGGTTCATTAAAAATTAGGAAAAACTATATAATGAGGCTATTGTGCAAAGACGTTATTGGTATCAAGCCGGAGCTTTTCTCCTCCTATTAATCGCAGCCCCTCTTCAAAGTAAAAAAAAAGACATCACGACTAAAGCTGAAAGTAAAAAAACTCTTGAAACAAAGCACTTTGTCCGTGATTCACAAAATGTAAAAAATGATAGTCAATGGCCCGTCAATGTAGAAATGTACGGTTCTGCGCGACTTGATATGCGGGTTGATTCCCGTCAAGTTGAATCATTTAGGGATAGCCTGGAACTTTTATACCCTAAAGAACGATGCCCGGAAATCAATACGCCACTTTCCTGTAATGAATGCCTTCCTGACAGTAACGCCGTAGGAGACTTTGGCCTCAATCCTGCCATCTCCCGGTTCGGATTTACCATCACTGGAGCTGATGATGTTCTTTGTGAAGCAAAAGTAAAAGGGTTTATCGAAGGTGATTTTTATGGCAGAAGCGACGCTAATGTCGGAGGTTATAGATTACGGCACGCGTTTGCAACATTAGACTGGAAAGACATAGGTGCGTTGGTTGGGTATACCTGGCACCCCTTTTGTAACCCGGCTACCATCCCTAATACAATATCATTTAATAGTGGTGAACCGATGGTCCCAATCTGTCGTGTCCCACAGCTCCAATTATCGATAAATTTACTCAAAAACCTTTCATTAGTATCAACAGCATATAGTGAGTTTGAATTTACCGATGATGGTCCAAGTGGCTATAATCATATTTATATCCAAAACGCTCAACGACCAGGATTTAACTGCTTGCTTCTTGCTAAGTTCCCTAAGTTTTTATGTGGGATCGGTATTGATAACCATGAAATTATGCCGCGCCTCAGAACAAGTACCAACACTCCCGACAACCATGAAATTTCCTCATTTGTTGGCTCTATATTCAGTCGAATCCTTTATAAAAAATTAGTTATACGTGGTCAAGTAACCGCCGGTGGCAACTCCACCTTCTTGACTCAAATTGGTGGCTATGCGGTCAAAAAAATATTTCCTGATGGCCAACAATCATACACGAACATTCACTATTGGGGCTGGGGCATCGATTGTGACTGGAACTTGTCATCACGCTTCCAACCGGGAATCTATTTTGGACGAACTCAAAACACTGGTGCTAACTCATGCTCAGTCTACCTCGATCCACTTAATGATAATAAACCGATTTTTTATGGCATAGATTCTCGACTAGACTTTATATACCGAATATCACCACGCTTGTGGATTTATCATAAAAACATCCACTTTGGCTTTGAATTAGAGTATACCAAGGCCGGATTTGGACCAATGCAAAATGATGGTAAGATCAAGCAGGTAGATACCGCCGAAAACTTTAGGGTCTGTGCGATCGCAATATATAGTTTCTAAAATTCCTTGAAAAGATAATCACAATTACGATAGAATGTGAAAAAAATTTAAACCAAGGATTTGTGTGAGTATTTTTAAAAAGCTTTATCGCCATGCCAATATTGTCATGGCTGCTATTACGATAGTCCTCTTTTTTATTATCCTTTACTACCCACTCAATAAAATATTTTTTTCGAGCGATCAACCACCAAATCTTCAATTTCTTACACCAAAAAAGTCTGGGGCCTTTGGAGGCAATATCCCCAAAGTAAAGGTTTCTCTCTATGTTAATGATTTTCCTGAATTTAATATGACTGATAACAAGTTTGTATTTGAAGGTACCCTCTCATTTGAATTTAATCCTGAATTAATTTCAATATCTACACTGGAAAAATTCTCGTTTGAACAAGGAACCATTCTTTCTAAATCATCACCAACAATACGGCTATTGGGTAATAACCTTTTAATTTACTATGATGTTCGTGTTCAACTCAGCTCGCCCATGGATTATCACCTGTTCCCTATTGATGATCACCAGCTCTTTATTGTTATTGACAACAAAAGTGTCTCTCCCAACTCGGTTGAGTTCGTTTCCTCGAATGAAAACTTCATTCTCTCAAAAAGTGTGTTTGTTGGTGGATGGAAAAGCATTGGAAACTTTGTAGAAACCGGATACATGCAAACCATCCTGGAAAAAGGAAACGATTCAAAAAAAATAGACTACCCAGCAGTCATGTTTTCAATTAACTTTGTCCGTAGCGGCATGCGCCCAATATTTATCATCTTTATTCCCCTTTTGATACTCTTTATCCTTTCCACGTTCTTACTCTTTTGGGAAAAAGAGCACATGTCCAACAGAATTGTTATCTGCTCATCTATCATTGCAGCGCTATTAACCTACCGTTTTGTTATTGAAAGCATGTCACCACAAGTAGGTTACTTTATGATCTCTGATTATATCTTCCTGTTTGTACTAACAGTCAGTACGGGATTCTTTGTTATTTCGATACTGTTTAAAGGAGGACATACCGGATGGAGCATCCTACTCGCAGCACTCCTTGATATTGCCTTTCTTGCTTTATGGATATATTTACTCTTTTATATGCCACTAACAATAGGAACCACATGATCAAAAAAATACTCATCATTTTTGTATTACTCCATACAGGGCTTAATGCTCAAACTAATCTCCAAGATTTACAAACATACGCGTCTAAAATAAAAGAAGATGCAGTACCGGATACTGACAACTATGTTGCACCGCGTTACTCCAGAGCACTCGGAAAAAAACGATCAACTTTTATAGATAATTTTTTTAAAAAACTCGTATATCGTCCTAAAAAAACATTTTGGAGTCCCAGCATCTACCAAGAATTTCTCGACTTAGTAATTGAATATCGTCAAAAAGAAAAATTCCATGGTAAATTCATACAATCACTCCCTCTAGTCTCCGATTCACGAATCATCATGTTTGGTGATCTTCAAGGAGCTTACCATTCCCTCGTACGCGACCTAGAGTTCCTACAACAAAAAGGAATTATCAAAGAAGATTTAACCATAGCAGACTCTAATACCCATATCGTATTTTCCGGTAACATTGTTAACCGCTCTCCCTATCTCCTTCCGACACTCACTTTGGTTCTCATGCTTATGTATAAAAATCCTAAGCAAGTCTTTTTTATAAGAGGCAAGGATGAACAACATAAAGAGCTCAGAAATGAACTATTTGGACAAGAAGTAGGTCAGTTTTTTGATAATGGCGAAGAAAAAAAACTCATGCAAAAAACAAGCCAGCTATTCAACACGCTTCCAATGGCAATTGCATGCACAGTCAATAAAGCCAAGCCGACATTACTGCTTACTTCTGGCGGTCTTTCTCCTGAAATAAAAGACCTTGCACAAACACAAAAACCTACTATATCTCTCTTGGACATCAAAGCTATTTGCCAAGGCGTTAGTGAAAAATTTATCTATGCTCGATCATCTGGATTAATTTTGTCTGAACAGGAGTATGGCATCAATGTATGGACCCTAGCATCAGCTCCAACCCCAGTATATACAAAACTATTTGATTTCTATTATGATGCATTCTGCTTTATTGATATTAAACAAACAATAGAACAATCTACCATCAAGCTGCTCAATCAAGATATACGAACAAAAAAAGGTATCTCTCCCGACACTACTTACTGTTTGGCTACTGGCAGCGAAATAACTAAAGAGCGGTCATCATGCTCAAATAAACCACCTATCGTTATGGGTTGCACTCTTGATCTTTCTAAAGGGCTACAACCTATGAGTGAAAGTGTTAAACAAGGACTCAGTTTCCGTATCAATAACCAAAACATAGACGGTGGTATCAAGGGGCATCCTCTTAAGGTTGTATATTTGAATGATCAGTACACACCCCATAAGGCTGTAGAAAATATCGAAACATTCAAAAATCAATATAAAACTAATTTCATTATCGCACCACTAGGAACACCAACCCTCAGAGCTTATTTAGATAAGGTAAAAGCTAATAAAGCTCTTGTATTCTTTCCACCAACAGGATCACCGTTGTTTAGAGATCCTGCATTAACATCTATCATTCACTTCCGCCCTTCTTATGAGAAAGAAGGTGAAGTTCTCATGAAACATGCACTCAAAACCAGTCCTCGCTTAAAATACTTAGTGTTTTATCAAAATGACAATTTTGGACAAGGAGCTTTAAAAGGCATTCAAAAAGCCTTTAATCAAAACAAACAAAATAGAACCCTTCATGAGGTTGCCTACGATAGAAATCAAATAAACTTCAGCAACATCCTCCCTGAAATCAAAAACTATAACCCCGATGTTATTTTATTTGCATCAACATCAGCTGCGGCTACTGAACTGATTCGACAACTCGAGACTGATTATTTTTCCAACAGAAAGATACTCGGCATCTCCGATCTCTCTGAAGTCGGATTTAAAGAGTTTATGGACCAAAAAGGTGTCCCATATACATACCTACAAGTATTACCACCGGCAAGTAAACTCACTAGTAAAATTATGAAAAAGTATTTCATCCAGATCGGAAAATATAACCTTCCATTTGATGTCTATTCTCTTGAAGGGTACTTAGTCGGTTCACTTATTATCCATGCGCTCAATGAGATTCAAGCACCTTATACACCAGAAAAAGTCATGAAGCAACTAGAAGCAATCGATACCGACAAAATTACCGGATTCAACTTAAAGTTTAATCCTCAAACACGAGAACTTTCCAATAAACTTTGGCTCATTACTGATGCTGGAACTAAAGATCAAAAAATCAAAGAAATGGATGCGAACCATATATAAAAAAAGAGCGGAAACTTTTTATTTCCGCTCTCAATCTATTAATGTAGTGGCTATTTACTGTTCAACGTCAATTTTAGCATCAGGCAATAGGTCACGTGGTACCGAACAATGCATAGACCCATCAGGCAATAGTAAATTTAACTGTTGTAATATTGCTAATGATGCATCTGATACCTCATGAACTTTTTTCTCCCAACGACCATCAGCAGCTCGCTGTCTATAAAACCTTTCGCGAGAGTCTCTTTCATTAACTAAGGCGCGCCGAAACTCTTCATTCGCTTCCTTCATAGTAGCAGCAACATCGTCAGACTCAATATGCAGACCTTCTGGTTCACAAGCTAATAATCGCTTATAGCCGTTTTCAATTAGAATTTTGTGATCCGGAGTTACTAGTCTATCTCTCCAGCCAGGTGCTTGTGTTCCCCATACAAACTTAGTAATAGCCCAGGGAGCGTTATACTCTTCTAAGACACACAAGTAAGTAGTACGACATTCTTGTGTAATTGGGTGTTTTACTACTAAGACTTTGCCTGCTGGATCTCTTGTCACAAATTTATTTAAGAAATACAGTTGAGCTGGTTGCAAGCTTGTATCCAAACCATAGTGACCCAAAATCTTTGGAGTTTCAAAACCAAATAATCCGCAATAAGAACATTCGTCTGAAGGAGTAACACCATCTTCTTCTCTTAAGCTCAATGACAACAATGCATTAAGAGCCAAAGGATCATGTTCTCGCATCGAGTCAAACCGACCATGTTGCTCTACAACATCTTGACGAGCGAACTCATACTCACCATATCTAATTGCCGAGTATGGTACAACTTCTTGTCCCCACCCAATCGGCGAACATGCTTGATCCTTAGTAGTAGTAGGTACTACCGGGCCCCTCTGTTCAACTTTCTTAGATTTTCCACCTTTCCTTTTAGTTTTACCAGCATGCACTGGTGATCCTATAACAACAAGCGATAATAATAAAAGTGATATTTTTTTCATAGTGTCCTTTTGACTTCAAATGTTAATATATTGTTTATGGTAAATTTCAGTCCGATTTATAAGTGACCATCTCGTGCTCGTCTCTCTCGCTCTTGTTTTTCTTTAGCTTTTTGAAGCGCTAAAGCCGCAACTCTACGTTGTTCTTTACGAATTCTCAATAATTCTTTTCGATAATCCCCAGATACACCAGGTTGATACTTACCAAACTTTGTAGGCTCTCCTCCAAGCAATGAAGATGCAACCGTCCCTAAAAATAAAAGCGATATTGTGATTTTTTTCATACTGTCCTTTTTGATTTCAAGTATAAGGATAATGTCTTTTAGCCTGATTTTTTCTGACCCCCATAAGCCCTTCGTCTGCGCTCCGCTTCCCGTAAGGTTCGTCGTGCCAGTTCTTCACGTAACATTCTTTGTTCTGCTAAGCTAGCTTGTGTTCTGCCTTTCCCTGTCCCATTGACCGCAGAAAAGCCCGGCTTGCCCTTTGTTTCTTTAGGAAGATAGCAGTGCTTTTCGCGCTTAATACCTTCCAATAAAACAAATGAAGTAGAACATAATAAAAATAATAATAATGAGATTTTTCTCATACAAACCTTTTGTTTCAATGGTGAATATATATATGCAAAATTCAATAGGTTTATATTATGTTTATATTTTTTTTAGAGCTTCGTAAACCTTTTTTTGAACATCGACATATGAGTCACTACGCTTAAAACAAAGGGGTTTGCCGAAGGTTACGGTTATTTTGCCGCGATATTGAGGAAGTAGTTTATCGTAAGGAATAATTTTTGAAGCACCTTCGATCTTGACTGGAACGATAGGAACATCCATTTGTGTAGCAATAAGTCCTGCTCCAGCTTTGAGTGGTAACAATTCACCTGTCTCACTCATTTTACCCTCAGGAAAAATACCAACTGAAAACCCTTGATCCAACATCTTTCCAATGTTATTAAGGCCGAAGTTGATGTTTCCAGAATCAGTACGAGGAAGTGGAAATGCATTCGCTCCAAGCTCAGCAAGCCAAGAAACTGAAGAAAAATATTCGTATAAAACATCATAGGCAGCTGCAAAGCTCATCTTAAGTCTTTTTTTACGCGGCAATGCGCGCAATAAAACAGCAGCATCGATCACACTTGTATGGTTAGGCATGTAAATAACGGGACCATCAAGATCCTTGATGTTTTCTAACCCATTAACCGAAACTTTTACAAAGCTGCGCATTAATAACATTCCAATGTTATGAAACCCTCGACGCACAAATCCAGCCCAACGCGTTCGTGGCCACTTGGACAACTGCGGCATCTCTTCTGCCGGCTCTTGTTTATTAATGAGCTCCTGTAATTCTTTCACGGTCATCTGTGACGTTAAGCTCACTTCATTGAGCGCCACGCCAAAATCTTGTTCGATACGAGCAACAAGCTCAACACGCATTAACGAATCAACTTTTAAGTCGGTTCCCAGCTTAGAGGTCTCACTAATTTTCTCAAGGCTTACACCTGAAACCTGCGCCAGCATCTTTTCTATACTCGACCGGTTCAAAGACCCGAGTGCTTCATTTTCGTTCGTGTTATCCAAAATATGCTTACGAACCTTCTCTTTTTGAACTTTCCGTGTCGCCGAGCGTGGGAAATCATCTTCATGCCACACTGACCAACCGGTAATCTGCTGATACGAGGCTAGCCTATTATTAACTTCATCAATAATTTTTTCTGGCACACAATCCTTCTTATCGGGATCGAGTAAGAGCACTGCATGAATTTCTACCATGCCGCCATCATGATCCAAGCCGAGCACAGCACTATCCTTAACACAATCAGACTTATTTAACTCTTGTTCAATATCTTCTGGAAAAACATTCTGGCCACCAGGCCCAAGGATCATATATTTTTCGCGACCTTTTAAATAAAGAAAACCATCCTTATCAAACTCGCCAATATCACCAGTCTTGAACCAGCCATCCTCACTCAAAACTTCCTTAGTCTTTTCAGGGTTCTTATAATACCCTACAAAAACATTATCGCCCTTCACAAAAATCTCATTCCCTTTGCCCAGTCTCACCTGAACCCCCGGCACCGGCTTTCCTACCGATCCTAAGCGATGATTTTTAAATGAGTTACTGGTTACAACGGGCGATGTTTCTGTTAAGCCATAACCCTGTAATATTTGAATACCCAGCGCATCCCAATCTCGTTCTAAATCTGGATCAAGCGGGGCGCCCCCGGAAGCTATAGCGTATAAACGACCACCAAACTGTTTCGATACTTTTTTAAAGATAACGTTCCGAGCAAGCCAGTAATTATTCATCTTTTTTGATAACCGCATCATTTTCGCAAAAACTTTTTCTTTTTTTTGTTTATGAACACCAGCCTTAATACGCGACATCATAACATGCAAAAATTCTGGAACCGCGGCCATCGTACTCACCTTGTACTCTTGCATCAATTCGCGGATAGCACCTAAAGAATGAGCATAGACAACTTGAGCGCAATACCGCTGGGGCAACAAAAACCCAATAGTTTGTTCATAGATATGACTCAAGGGTAAGATGGATAACATCCGTTCACTTTGCATCCCTTTAAAGGGAATAACTTCTAAAAGTGATGTCAGGTTGGCGCTAATGTTTTTATGCGACAACATAACCCCTTTAGGATCGCCAGTCGTTCCGGAAGTGTACATAATCTGCACAAGGTCATCAGGCTTAATATCCGGTGCTTTAAATTTTTCAGCGTCAAACTCTTGGACCAACTCATCTAAGAACTCAATATCAAACGCTTTGACATCTTTAGGTAAGTCTTGCTTATAAAAAAGATTTTTAAATAGGATTGGCGCTTCAGTCTGCTCGGCTGCACGGGCCAACATCTCAGCAGTACTCTGGATATTTAAAGGAACTAAAATAATTCCAGAAATAACACATCCCCAATACACTGCTCCCCAATACGGAGAATTAGGCGCTAACAACAATACCTTGTCACCTTTTTTCAGGCCATGGGATTGTAAAAAGAGTGCTACCTGACGGGCCAATGTATATAATTCTTTATACGTTAGGTTTTTTGTACGATAACCAAACTTCATAGTAAAAGCTACACGATCTCCACAGTTCTTAACATTCTGCGCAATCAATTCACTGAGAATCATATAAACTCCTTACTCGGGTTTGAGAATAAAAACCGACATCGCCATGGCATACTCGCCATCATGGCTAATGCTTACATCTTGCCCTAGTATAGAAAGTTGTATTTCCTGACTCAAGAATTTGCAATAAGGTTTGCCCTTTGTGTCATTGACTACCTCAATCTCTAACCACTTTCCTGCTGGAATGCCAAGCGCTTTCATAACCGCTTCTTTCAATGCAAAGCGCCCAGCCAATGATTCTTGAGAATAGGAGCGTGCAACCTCATAAGGAGTAAACACCTTTTCCAGTATAAACTCAGCTCCTATTATCTTTTCTTTAAAGCGAGGAACATAAACAAGATCACACCCGACCTTTATGCGCATGTTGTTTCTTTTCGGCTAATAGAGTTTCGAAAATACTTAGTGAAATTCTTTCTGCTTTCAATGACAATGCCCTACGAGCAGCATTGTTGATCAATGCCTTAATCTGAGCAATATCAAACCCTTGAGTTTGATCTACTAAGAAATTAAATAATGACCCAGTATCATCCTCAAGAGGCTTATTGTTACAAAAAGATGTAATCATTGCAAGACGCTGCTCTTTGCTCGGTAATGTTAATTGAATTTGTACGTCAAATCGTCCTGAAGACAAAATCGCCGGATTAAGAGAGTCTCGCTTACTAGTAGCAGCAAATACAATAATGGAATCATTATTATTAAATCCATCCATTTGTATCAACAACTCTGATAACGTCTGTTGATACTCAGTCCCTTGGTTGTATAAAGAAGCAATCGCATCGATCTCATCAATAAAGATAAGTACTTTTCCATCGGGATTAGATTCTTTGAGCGATCGAGCCTTATCAAACAATCCACGCATCTTCTTGGCACCAAGACCAAAATACTGTTCTACAAACTCCGTGCCCGACATATAGAAAAATTCACAACCTACTTCTTGAGCAAGAGCTCGTACCAATGATGTTTTACCACAACCGTGTGGTCCGGTAACCAAGACGCCTTTAGGAGCTTCGATACCATAATACTGATATGCTTGTGGATCTTTTAAAAAGGAACAAACTTCTAAAATTTCAGCAGGAATGTCACCTAACAACGCTTTAAATCCATGGTTAGAGTTTCCAGTAATACATGCTAAGGAATCTAGCTTAAGAGCAGCATTCTCATCACCACGATTTTTTAGAGAATGGAGCATCCCATCAATGGCTTGTACAAAGCAATCAAACGTCACACTTACCAAATTTCCATTAAGAGCTCGAAGACCAGCATCACGGGTAACAAATTCTAAGTCAGCTGGAGTAAACCCTTCAGTAAAATGAGCTAACTTCTCAAAGTCGACATCTTCATCTAAATGATACCGCTTTGCGTAACACTTCATGATAGAAACACGCTTGCTAATATCAGGTAACCCTATGCGAATGGTCGCATCAAACCGACCAGGTCTTAAAAGAGCCTTATCAACACGATCAATAAAGTTTGTTGCTCCAACAACGATAAGAGAAGGATTAGTATTAGCTTCTTCAATCTCAGCTAATAATGCATTAACCGTACGAGAGCTTTCAATATCGTCACTACGCATATTATCACGACAGCCTATTGCATCGATTTCATCGATAAAAAGAATTACTTTTTTGCCTGCAGCATTGGTAACCGCTTCACGAGCTTGTTCAAAGACAGCTCGAACACGCTGTGCACCAACACCAACAAACTTGTCTACAAAGTCTGAGCCAATTGAACGAATAAGAACACTATCCGTACTCTTAGCAATGGCTTTAATTAAAGAAGTCTTCCCAGATCCAGGCGGACCAACCAATAAGAGTGTTGTAGAAGGAAAAACTCCAATCTTATGAAATGGTGCAGGATCTTGAATGTATTGTAACAGCTGCTCCAATTGACTGGGCAGATCACCAATATACTCATCAAACGGCTTAACCTGTTGTGGGGTAACTACAAAATAGTTATTCCCATTAACAGCAATATCACCAAAACACGGTATGACAGACAATAGCCCAATCAGCTTCAACAACTTCATATTATTCTCCTCCAGAAAAGAAAACCCCTACTATAGTAGAATAATAATAAATTTATTAAAACTTAAACAAGAAATTTGTATTGAGTAAATTATCTTTACTGCAAGTATGCAGGTAGATACCCATTCAACTTATTTTCTTCTTTAATTTTCTGCTGAACACCTAGCTTAGTTAAAGCTAACATGAAGTGTTTTCTATTAATGGTACGACACTCAGGATCATTCATCGCTGCTTTTGCTGCCTCGTTAACCAGGTTCTTCAAGTCTGCAGGGCTGAAGCCTTCAGTAGCTTGAGCCAATTCTGCAAAATTGATATCAAAGCCCATTGGCTTCTCCTTGCAATAGAACTCTAATACAGAGATACGTTTAGCTTTGTCTGGTAACCCGATTTCAATAGTAACATCAAAGCGACCTGGACGAAGCAATGCAGGATCTAACGTTTCAGGACAATTAGTTGCTGCAATCACCATGATCGAATCATCCTGTTCAAAGCCATCCATTTGTCCAAGCAATTCAGTAACAGTCTGACGAGCTTCCTGATGATTCGCCCCTTGGCTACGAGAGCCAATAGAATCAATTTCATCAATAAAAATAATCGTTTTGCCACGATGCTTACGAGCTTTATCAAAAAGCTCACGAACACGTTTAGCACCATTACCAACCCAGATTTCAACAAATTCAGATCCTTTAACACTGATAAATTCACAACCTGCTTCTTGTGCTAATGCACGTGCAAGTGACGTTTTACCGGTACCTGGAGAACCAACCATTAAAATACCTTTAGGCTCTTTAACACCGTAGTGCTTATAATCTTCAGGATGTTGTAAGTAATGAACTACACCTTGAATTTCAGGTTCAATATCCCCGGCTAATTGTTGAAAACCTAAGCCATGAGTCGGTTGTTCATCAGATGCTTCTTCTTGGAAAGCAATATCCAAAGCACTTAGATTAATATTAATATTCTTTTGGCCTTGATTTTTCCTATCATGCCAAATACTCTTAATCCCTTGAACAAACAGTTCTCGAGTCAATTCACCCTGATTTTTTTGTAAGGCAAGAGAAGATACATTATTGACAAGCTCTTCAATATCAGCAGGAGTGAAATTATTGGTATGCTCAGCAATCTTTGCAAGATCAACATTGCTAGAAAGTTTTTTATTCTTACAGTAATGCTTAAAGATAAGCTCACGCTTGGAAGCGTCCGGTAACGGAATATCAATAACTGTAAATCGGCCGGATCGCATTAATGCCGGATCAACATTTTGTACAAAGTTGGTTGCTGCCATAACAATAACTGAAGAATATCCTTCAATACCGCTCATTTCTTTTAGCAACGCATTGATGGTTTGTTGGACTTCTGAGTTTTGCTGCTGTCCATCATCAGTACGTTTACCAATAGCATCAATCTCATCAATAAATAAGAAAACTTTCTTTCTGGTTCGAGATGCAATATTACGAGCTTCTGCAAATGCCGCACGTATTTTACGAGCTCCATTCCCAACCCAAATCTCAACAAAGTCAGATCCAGATCGCGAAACGAGCGCTCCGCCAACTTCTTGTACTACAGCACGAGCAATAGAAGTTTTTCCCGTTCCAGGTTCACCGACAAACAACACCGCTGTTGGAACCTTAACGCCAGCATCAAGATATTTTTTAGGGTTTTTAAAGCTATCTACAATATTAGCAACTTCTTGTGGAACACCACCAACAATATCAGAGAATCCATGAATCTTATCTGCTGGATCAAATCCAGAGTTAGGAGAATTTGAATCACTTTCATCACCACCCATGTTAGCCAATGACGCCGCATTATCAGCCCATGCATCAGCAATATGTTGTTGCTGTTCTGCAGGATTTAATGACAACTTTGGAAGACTCCAACCAAAGCATGGCAACGCAATAAAAAAGGTAAACAAAAGCAAAAAGTTTCTCTTAAATACATTCATGTTGAACCTGATAGGTTTAAAATTTAACAAACAGAAATTCAATATATCAGTTTGGCAAGATTTGACAGAAAGTCAATATGGGTGCATATTTATAATAATTAAAAAAATTACATATATTGATTATTTTAAACTACAAGTGATAATTCCATGATTAGAAGAATAGTTTTTCCGGTCTTTGCGTTTATGTTGTTACTCTATGCAAGTTGTGTTCATTCACCTCCTAAAACTAATCTCCAATTAAAAGAATTAAAGGAAGTTGCTGCTGCTCATCAGGCTCATGAAATTGAAGGCACTTCGGATTGTGATTACAATGAAACTGTAGGTGGGGTTACACTTCAAGCTCGAAAAATAACTCAACGTGAATGTAAAAGAGTCTTCGGTCATAATTTAGTACATCAAGGTAGCCAGCCAGTTCAGTTGTTTATTTATAACAACACTCCTGATACTATTGTATGGCGACCATCATATTTAGATCTTCCACTAGAATCAACCAAGACAGTATCAAAAGGCCTATCACGTAACGCTCCTGTCTGGGCAGCTGCAATCGGGTTCCCAATTTACTGGTTGATTAATCCGTACTTAGGTATCATTGCTGTTCCTCTTACTATCTATACTCTTTCAAAAAAGAGAAAGAAAAAAGCTAAGATGATTCATCATAATACCCTCAATAATCAAACGATTTCTCTTCCCCCGTATACACGAACCAATAAGTTTATCTTCGTTAAACGGTCTAACTTCAGACGTGATTTTGAAATCAAACTATTCAACGAAGATAAGAAAAAGCTTTTACGCTTCGAAGTTGAATGTTAATTTTTCCATAGTTGAGAAAAATCTTTCATACCTGGGGTAATACTTGCAAAGTTGAATGCTTCTAAGCTATCAGACTGTTTTAATCCGATGCCAACTTCGGCCATATTTTTTGCCTGTGCCATATAACGTCCTGTTGCTTGGAGTAGATTAAGAATTTTACCGACGATATGACTTGATCGGCCAAGCGCTATTGAAAGGTCCTGAGCTGATTCATAGTCAACTCGCTTATCACTATCAGACTCTGCCAATGCTTTTTTACACCAACCAACAGCTTTTTGTAATGTACTATCAAGTTTTTGCAACTGTCCTTCTGCTTTTAAAAGAGGATGGTTATCTCGAAGCTGCTTTTCTAAATTCACGTATGCCTCTCCTGTTTTAAAACCGTCTACAAAATATTCAGTTTTAACAACTTTAGGACCTTCACATCCAATTTTCCATCCACCAGATAATTCATTAATCTTAGCCGCCATTAAGTTAGTATCATCCTGATACGCTTCGGCAAGTAAAATAGACGGGTCCTGATTGTATTTCACAAAAGCTTTCACAGCACGATTATAACGACCAAAAGGACTAAAATATTTATCAAGAACACCATGAACAATAACACTTGCAAAAATTACGCCTAAAGTACCTCCAAGTAATATAGCACCAACATCACCGGCTTTCTTCTCTTTTTGAATATCTGTCCCTTCACCTTCAGCTTTTGAAGCCGAACACTTCAATGCTCCAAACCCAACTAATGCCATTCCAACACCGGCGGTCGCAAATGTAATCTGGTTAATTTGTCTTGGTGTTAAGGAATGTAAGTTCGAACTAGTCGAACTCAATAAAAATATTAACAGTGAAGTATTTTTGAAAAAACGCATAGGAACTCCTTGTATCATGGATGTTAAATAAACTTTCTACAACCATGATATAAGGAAAAAAAATTAATTTAAAGAGCAGGTATAATTTTTTTCGCAAGATCTTGTAACTCTTGCGACTGTTCAACTGTTTTAATCCAGTCGTTAGGAATCGCTTCAATACCGCAACGTGCGCCCACCAGTGCTCCTGCCATTGCTGCAATACTATCACTATCTCCCGGTGTGTTAACACCAAGCCTGATAGCCTTAACAATATCATCTGACGATACTGCAAAAATATAGGCCGCTGCCGCAATTGCCTCGTGTGCTGTCCAACTGCGTAACCGGTCAAAGACTATTGCTGAATCCACCTTGTTGAAAGCTTGCTCTCGTGCCCACTCAATAAGGTCAGCTGTTTGACTATCATGCTTCCGCGCAGTTATTACCATCGCATCTAACACTTCATTAACACTCTTTTGGTTGATAATCTCAGCAACACCCACTGCCATAGCACCGCATGCAGCTAGTGCCCATGAATGACCATGAGAAAGCTTAGAGTGCTCAACAGCAAGAAATTCACAAAGATCTAAATCATGAGCAAGAACTAAGCCAAATGGAAATGCGTGCATCACACTCCCACACCCACCAGCATTGGTAGCGCCCACATCCCATGATCTTGGAAGGGGACATATCTTTATATGTTCAGGCTCTACTCTCTTCATTAAAACTTCACATCCACGCTTACATGCATTGCCAGGTGCCCGATCAAAAGATTGTCCTCCATCAGGATCTAGATACCAATTATTAAATTTATATGCAATAGACCACATAAACAGATCGAGAGGAATTCCACCCTGCTTTTTTAGGAAGCGCCATGAGTTGCTAGGACAACTAACTAGAGTCTCAAGAACCATGATCGCCATTTGAGTATCATCAGTAAACGGTGCAAACCTGTTGCCTTTATCATCTTCCCATGGCGTACCATTAAAGTGAATCCAGTCCTGAGGTGTAAATTGATCAAAATTTTGTAAACCATGAGGATAATAAGCATGTATCTGGTCCATACTCTTAAACTCAGTCACCTTACCCATAGCGTCACCAATAGCACTTGCCAAAACCGAGCCTTGGTATCGACTCTCTAGGTCAGGTTGAGCCAATACTGATCCAACGGTAAAGAAAACAATAAAGAAAATATTAAAATGCTTGTTCATGGTCGCTCCTGATAAAAAACTTAATTGATATCAGTATACCAAAAGGCTTAACAACACACAAAAGGTCAGTTTAACAAAGACTTTTTAGCCACCCAGCTCTTTCTTTTAAAACGATCTAGGAGGATAGGAATACCACAGGTTATAACCAGCCCACAGATCAAAAAGGCCTCATAAAAAAGATTATCACCAGTCTCAATGTGTTTTGGAGGAAGAAAACCTAAAGCGATAGCAAGGAGCGCCCCAATAATTCCACCACCCGCGACAACCCACATTCCAAAGTTCCCTCCTGGAATGCGATAAGTCCTCTTAACTTTTGGTTGGGTATATCGAAGTCGAATTGCAGCGGCATACATTAGTATATACATAATAAGATATAGCTGTGCGGTTAACGCAGTAAGAATCCAATACGAGCCTTCAACTGATGGTATTAGCAAGAATACACCTGATATTCCAGTTACAATAAGACCTTGAACAAACAGTAAGTGGGCAGTAACTTTGTGCTTGTTTAACTGCTGTAAAAATGGTGGTAGTTGTCCATAAAGACTCGCGACATAAAGCCCGCGACTTGGACCGACAATCCACGTTAGAATTTCTGCCAATGTTCCTACAAAAACAAAAATCGCCATGATGGGAATAGCCCACCCGATATTGAAGCTATGAAAGAATTGCGTAAACGCCTGCATCACCCCAGCGACAAGACTGATTTCTCGATGTGGAACAACAAATGATAATGCTAAAGAACCGAACATAAAAATACTAAATACAATAATAACAGCAATCAAGATAGCTAATGGATAAGTACGTCCCGGGTTTTTAACCGCCTTAACATGCACGGCAGATACTTCCATGCCACCAAACGTTAACAATAGCCCTGCAAGAAACACCCAGTTATAGGGATCGGATATTCGTGGAAAAATCGTTGATGGAGAAAGACTGACCGCTAAGGGTTTTCCAAGGAATAACCAGATAATTCCCAAAAGTGTCAAAAAAGTGTAGGAAAAATAGTCCCACTAATAACACCAACCGTACTAATAATACTTGAACGTTTAATACCAAACAGATTAATAAATGTTGCTCCCCAATACACAATCAAAATCAAACCAATCATATAGACTTTATTGTGCGCTAAATCAGGGTTATATACGTATGCTAGGCACGCTCCACCAAATGCTAAGGCTATTGGATACCAAAACACATTCTGTATCCACTCAAGCCAGATTGCCACAAATCCCCAAGGCGAACCTAGTCCTTCCTTAACCCAAATATATACACCACCACGCTTAGGCCAACCGGTAGCAAGTTCTGCAGACACCAATGCCGATGGAACAAGAAAAAATATTCCCGCCAAAGTAAAAAAAACAATAAGTGACAGCCCCTCATGTGCCATCAAGGGCAAAATACGAAGACTTGCAATCACTGCAACGTTCATCATCGCTAAAGAAAAAACACCAATTTTTTTTGTCATAACTTTATCCTTATAGATTATTTTGTTTCAAATCTAACTTATTAAAGATAATGAAGTAAAGACTCTCCAAATTTCGTACTTTGAAACAAAAAAACACTTGAAAATTACTCAGACCGGCTACCCTGCAGTACAGTCAGCGTGACTCTCTTTTCGTACCATTGTATCCATGAATACAACAAATGAAAATATCGAACCTTGGCCAACAACACTGTCCACAGTAAGCTTTCCGTTCATTTCATTTACCGCCTTGCTAGCGCGATTCAATCCTATTCCGCTACTGTTTTGGCCACCATTTTGCTCATCTAAGTTAGAACCTTGCCTTCGATCCTTAAAAATAGTTTCAAGATCCTCTCGCTTTATACCGCATCCCGTGTCTTTTACTTCAAACCGGATCCCAACTTGTTCTGCCTCAGTCAGCTCACCTACTTGAGTAGCGCTGACAACAATCGAACCTTCTTTAACAAAGCGCGTTGCATTTCGTGTTAAATTACCGAGCACACAGTCTACTCGCGCTCTATGTCCCTGTAATACTCGTTCTTTCATCAGTGCCTGTAACGCTGGACATACCTTACTTTCAACTGCTACCGACCTGTCTCCAAGCAGATCTTCCATAACAGGAACACATTGACTTAAAGGTTGCCTCACATCATAAAATAAGTCCCGAGCATTTTCTGGGCTACCTTTAATGTAACCAAGGGTTCTTTCCATTCTATCCAAAAAGGGCCCTGCTTCTTCAGGGTCGCCCAATTCATGACACATTATAGCCCTATTAAGATCTGCTGTTACCTCATGACCCAAATCCCCAACAAGATTCTCCGCACGCCTTCTTGCTTCTTCTAATCGTTGGACCTTAGCTTGCAAAGAAGCCTCTCGTTGTTTTTGTTCCTTGCGCATAGCTTCCATCTCTAAATGCCACTCTTTCTGAGTTTTTCCTGCTAAGCCAAACCCATCACTTTTAGAACGTTGCATGCCATCCTCTTCTCCATAAACCGCCAATTCCATACATGCAACTCTGGAGCTAAACGTCGATAAAAGTAACAATCCAATTATTAAAACCCTTTTTTCCATATCGCAACACCTTATACTTTTCATACTTAAAACACATTCCACACAGTGTGACAAAAAATTTTCAAATAAACAACTATAGCCCCAGAACTCTATAGATTTATTTTTATCATTCACAAAAATATTAATTAAATAGGTAATATAGCACTTTATGAAAATTTGGGCTGATTATCTAATAAGATGACATCTGAAAATGATAAAAAATACTAACAAAATTTAATAATTTTATTTTTGCTCTCAGAATGTTGAAGGTTATCTAATTTGTTTTTTTCTATGTTAGAAAACGGGTGAGTTTTTTCAAAAAAACTTGGTAACAAATTTTGCATACAACTCTTTTTTAAAAATTTGTTCATTTATAAACTTTTTTTAAATAAAATTTAAAAAATATCTGATAGCCGCTCTGGGAGAGAAAAGGCTTGAAATACGGGAAAAGTCAACTCTTTTCAAAAATTTTTTCCTTGTCATGCTAAGAGTTAATCAAACCCAAATGTATGCAAATTTCTTTAATAAAATCTCTATAAGAGATAGGAAATAGTGTACGCAGATGAAAAGTAAAAAGTGTTTCTAAACGTTGGAATGGTATTTATATAAATGAAACAAATTATAAGAAAAAACAAACATATTTTACTTAATAATGGTTTGATCCTTGTCGTCACGTGGCTGACGTGCCTTGCTATACGATTAAGTTTTTCTCCACTCTTGTATCTCGATCCCTTTCCGGGAGTATTTTTGCTGATCAATCGACAACTTAAAGGTGTAAATGGGTTTCTTTTTATCGCATCACAATTTTTCTGCTTTGATTACCTTACCAACACCCTGGGAATATGGACGCTCCTCATAGCAATAGCATATGGTACCATCGAGTTTGGTCTTAATCATTACGTAAAACAACACCATTACACTATTTGGAATGGGCTTTTATATACCGCAATCGCAGTATTGAGCTTTGACTGTATAGGAATGGCGATTGGGCCGTTATTTTTTCAACAACCTATATTATCAGCCGTGTTAGGACAGATTCCTTTTACACTTGAACATCTGGTTCGAGCTTCAATTTTTACTACAGCTCTGAATATGCTTATACAAACAAATAAAGTTAACTTCCATCAAGACATAACATTAAAAAATAAAACTATTTAAGAAAGAGTATATGAACCTTATTCAAAAAATACGAAAACGGGATTACAGCGTCGTTCGCTTCACAGCTAAAAAAATCTCACATGCTGTTATGAACGCCTTTGAAAAGACCGGAGAAGGTAATGAACAAGAGGCTGACATCATTGCAGCGAAAGTCTTTGATGATTTAAACTTGCTCAAGCAGGACCGAGAAAAAACACAGTCTACAGCAGAGTATATCCCTGATGTAGAAGCAGTACAGGATCTTGTTGAAGCAGAACTCATCCTAGGCAGCTATGTCAAAACGGCCAAAGAATATATTCTGTATAGAGAACGCCGCTCTGCTATTAGGCGAACCGTCGGATCGGTTCCTAAGCATGTAAAACAACTCGTTAAGAAAAGTAAAAAATTCTTCAGGAACTCTTTAGCTGAATTCATTTACTATCGTACCTATGCACGTTGGATTGATGAGGAAAGTCGTAGAGAAACATGGGTAGAAACGGTCGACCGCTATGTCAGCTTCATGCGTGAAAATCTTGGCGAAAAACTTTCAGAAGAAGAATATAAAGAAGTATACCAAGCTATTTTAAGTCATGAGGCAATGCCGTCCATGCGCTTACTACAGTTTGCCGGTGGTGCAGCACGGCGTACTAATGTTTGTGCCTATAACTGTTCTTTTATTGCCCCCAACCAAGTAAATGATTTTTCAGAGATTTTATACATTCTGATGTGTGGTGCCGGTGTTGGCTTTTCAGTCGAGCGGGAAAGTATTGAAAAACTTCCTACTATAAAAAAACAAACCGGTGAAAAAATATTAGTACATTCTGTAGCTGACAGTAAAGAAGGCTGGGCTGATGCGTTAACCCTCGGCCTTACCACCTGGTACAACGGTGGCGATATTGATTTTGACTATTCATTACTCCGCCCTGCTGGAGCACGCCTTAAGACCACTGGTGGAAAAAGTTCTGGACCAGAGCCTCTTAGGCAGCTGTTACAATTTGCTAGAAAAACTATCCTAGCAACCCAAGAAGACAAACTTTCCAGCCTCAAAGTTCATGACATTATTTGTAAGATTGGGGAATGTGTTGTTGCTGGTGGTGTCCGTCGCAGTGCACTAATATCACTCTCTAATCTTAATGATATAGAGATGCGTGATTCTAAAAAGGGACAGTTTTATGTTAATGAACCACAACGGTGTCTTGCTAATAACTCAGCAATTTATGATGAAAAACCATCTCCAACCAACTTCCTTGAAGAATGGATCGCACTCATGAAAAGTGGATCTGGCGAACGTGGAATCTTTAACCGTGGGGCGACCAACAAAACCTTACCTAAAAGAAGAGTTCGCGAAATTGATGGTAATCCAATTGCGTGGGGCACTAACCCATGTGGGGAAATTATCTTACGATCCAAACAGTTTTGCAACCTTTCAGAAGTCGTTGCACGCGCAGAAGACACTGAAAAAAGCTTATTGCGGAAAATTAGAATCGCGAGTATTATTGGAACCTATCAATCTACACTCACAAACTTCCCCTACTTATCAAAAGAATGGAAAGAAAACTGTGACGAAGAAAGATTGTTAGGCGTGTCTATTACTGGACAATGGGACTGTGGCCTTGCACGACAACCTGAAGTACTCGACACCCTAAGAAAGGAAGCAACACGTATTAACAAAGAATATTCCAAAAAGTTTGGTGTTCCCATGTCAGCATGTATCACCTGTGTTAAACCTTCTGGTACTCTCTCACAATTGGTTGATTGCTCTTCTGGTATGCATCCTCGACACTCTAAGTATTACATCCGTAGAGTTAGAATCTCCGCTACTGATTCATTATTTCAAATGCTTCGAGATCAAGGAGTTCCTTATCACCCTGAAGTTGGACAAACTCCTGATAGTGCAACCACGTTCGTACTCGAATTCCCAGTTAAAGCACCACGAGGAGCGACCTTCAAGGATGATATCACCGCTATTGAACAGTTAGAACATTGGAAAATTGTTAAAAAATCATTTACTGATCATAATCCTTCAGTAACTATATCTATTGGTGAAAGTGAATGGATTAAAACCACGGACTGGATATTTGATAACTGGGATATTGTCGGCGGTCTTTCATTCTTACCAAGAACTGATCATATCTATAAGCTCGCACCCTATGAAGAAATAACTCGCGAGCATTACTATGAGCTGACCAAACGCTTTGAGTTTATCGACTTCTCAAAAATTGTTACGTATGAACGAGAGAACGATACGGATATCAAGCGTGAATTTGCATGTGTTGCAGGAAGCTGTGAAATTTAAAAAAGGTAGTAATGAAAGCAAAAAAATTAACTGGTGTCATTCTTGGCGCCAGCTTACTAATTGCATCACAAGAAATAACAGCATGGCCAAAATGGATCGATAAATTAGTCAATTTAGTAAAAAGTCCTGCTCCGGCAGACACCTGCCCCGTCGGAATTACACATGCTATTACTGATAATATTACTGCACAACTGACTCAACGGCTTGGAAAGCCTGATGATAACACCATTGACGATGCTAGTTGTCTCAATAAAACTTCTGTATTTGCTATCGTACAACCCACACAAGAAAGTCACATCAAAGAGGTTGTCGATTTTGCTCAAGCACATGATATGCATGTATCGGTGGCAGCTGTTCGCCATAGCATGGGCGGTCAAGCATTCTTCCCCAATAGCATCATCCTGGACATGACCACGTACAATAAAATTCTTTCCTTAGATAAAAAAGAAAAGACTGTGCATGTACAAGCTGGAACGACTTGGGAAATCATACAAGATCATATTGATGAGTTTGAACTTTCTATCAAAGCAATGCAATCAAGTAATATCTTTAGTGTCGGTGGCTCTATGTCTGTCAACGCCCACGGAATGGACCACAAGGCCGGCTCTGTTTCTCAAACAATCAAGTCATTTCGCATGATGATGGCAGATGGCACCATAAAAACAATCTCTCCAACACAAGAACCCAAGCTTTTTAGCCTCGTGCTTGGTGGCTATGGATTGTTTGGTATCATCCTCGATGCTGCAATTGAATTAACTGACAACGTTGCTTATATGCCAAGCATTAAGATCATGAAAACAAACCAGCTCTCCAAAGATTTAAATAACATACTTAATGATCCTAATATCGGGATCTTTTATGCACACTTGTCGACATCACCGTTGACGCTGCTCAATGATGCAGTTTTATATATGTATGAAAGACCTTCATTTACAGCCAAGCCTGCCCGGTTAGGACAAGCACAACATACCCGCTTTAAACGATTAATATTAAATGTCTCCAAAAAACGTGAGTATGGTCGTTATCTTAAATGGTTCTTAGAAAAACATGTTGATAAATTCATGCAACAATGTAAGCATCCAATACTCAAGCATAAATGCCTGATTTCCCGTAATGAGTTGATGCATGATTCGGTTCCATACTTACAGCATGCGCTCTTGGATAGTGTGGATATCTTACAAGAATATTTTGTATCAGTAGAAAACTTAGACAACTTCCTGACTGCACTAAAAAAACAAATGCTTCAATACAAGGTCAATATGCTCAACGTTTCTATTCGCATCGTTCACAAAGAAAAAATATTCTTAAATTATGCACCGACCTCACGCGTAGCAGTGGTCCTGTACTTTAATCAAGAACGTAATGATAATGATGTAAAACGAATAACAGACTTCACTCAAGGACTGATCAATGACACATTAAAACTGAATGGAACATTCTTCTTACCGTATCAACTTTACTTTACTAAGGACCAACTCAAGCATGCCTATCCAATGATAGATCGTTTCTTTGCATTGAAAAAAACGTTTGATCCGAAACTCTTATTGATGAACGAGTTCTATTCTAAATATTCCTGAGACATAAAAAAGGACCCAAGGTTACCTTGGGTCCTTTAAAGCTTCACTCATAAACTCGTTTTTATATTCTAACCCCTAAGTTAAAATATCATTCTCCTAGAACAGGAGAAACCTCTTCTGCTTTGATCCAATCGGGGTGAATAAGAACTTTGCTACCTGCAAAGGAATCACCTTCTGCAAATCTTCCTACATAAAAATGTGTATCTCCTCCAGGATTGTACACATACATACCCCCACCCAGAACCCGTGCACATTTATGTGTGTATTCTGAAACTAACGTGCTTTTTGTTCTACCGGCTCCATCTAAACGAGTCACTAACTCATTCAAAGTTTCCCGAGATTTAGAAAGAATAAATACTTTTCTAGATGCTGCTGTAGGACTATAAGGCCCTCGATACACAACCCCCGTAGATCCAGTCTCAATTGTCAAACCGCTAGAAACATCCTTACCCTTTTTGTCTACCCCCATGAGAATACCAACAGACACTAATGATAGTCCAAGCAAAATCTTCTTTTTCATAGATAACTTTCTTTTAAAATGTTTATTTCTTATCTAACCATGAAGGATGAAAGCAATGATACTGGGATCCAATCTTCCCATAATAAAATGGTCCTCTATATTCAGTTTGTATACTAAGTTGTTTCTCAACATTTCTACTGCAACAAAAAAGTGTATATGTTAATAAAGCCTCATTTGTAGGAAACCCATCACTGATAGCCTCTTCAATTTTGCTCAAGCCAAATGCTGCTTTTCCAGTGTCCTCAATACAAACCTCTTGATCTTCACCCTGTTGAAATAAAGGTCCACTAACTAACCTACAACGCTCTCCCTTAGCAAAATGTGGCTTTCCTATTCCTACAGTAGTTCCAACTAATACTAATGAGCTCATTGCAATTATTAACGCGTTCCGTATCAAGCTATTTCCTTATTGTTTTTAATTAATGTATTTCAAAAACTTGATATTACAATCCAAGTCTTTTTCTTAAAGAATAGTCTTTTATTTGGAATAATCAACAATAGTTAATTATTTTCGAACACGAACAAACTTCCCAAGATTTGCTTTACAAAGCTCTGGAATAGTAATCTTGGTTAGAGAGTTCTCTGAGCCACCACCGGTATAGACAACATCTCTATCCTGAAGCTTCTCATCGATTAGAAAGATTGCATCAAACCCAAACGACGGAGTTCCGCCACACGGGAAACCTGTGCGCTCTAGAATTTGTTCTGGTGTTGCAGTATTAGGTCTTTCAATACCTAAAACCTTAGCAACACGAGAAGTGCTTGCACGATCATTTCCATGAACAATAGCTACAATGAAGTTACAATCTTTATCAACCATGCAAATATTCTTAACAAAATCATCCGTACTGGCATCAGCAGCATTAGCCGCATCTGCCACAGAATGACAGGATTGTTTAAAACTTAAGTGCTCAAACTCAATATTATTATCAGTTAAATATTGTTTAAGTTTTTGTTCATAAACATTCATGTTGCTCCTTAGTTTTTTCAATAAGACCATTAAGATAAGCCGCCCGGTCGTTGAGTGATGGATGTGTTTTAAAACATGCTAATGAACGAACATACTGTAACACCCGCTTAAACAATGAAGCTGACGCTGATGGAGCTACAGAAGCTGACTCTATCTTTCTCAAGCCTTCAATAAATGCATCGGACTTAGACTTATCAAGCCCCATAGCCATTAATGCTTTTTTATCTGCATCATACTCTAATGATCGCGATTGTGCATAACCAACCACGCGTGATCCTATTACGTAAGCAACCATCAAAAGTTTCTTCTTAAAAGCACCAACAGGGTTAATTGTCTTTAAAAAACCATCTGTTTTCAAACAATATCCTAAAAACCCTAAGTAAGGTATAGATAAAGCCAAAGAAGATCCTAAAAGTTTTAAATCCACATTTTGCTTTAAATGCCCCAACTCATGAGCAATAGTAAACTCAATGCCGTTTAGAGATATCTGATGTAAATACGTAGGTCCTAAAATAATCGTATCACCACCAGCACAACAATTATAAAAATTATAATCATGAGTAAGATATATTCTTGGTACCTCAATGCTTAATTTTTTACACATTTGTTCTATAAAAGAATACAATTCAGGAGCATTTTCACTATTAACTTGTGAAAAATTAAAGTTAGTACATCCATACATATTCAATATAGTAGTAAAACGTTTTACTATCATAGGCGCCAATACTTGTTTTAAATCAGAACTCTTATCCAAAAATGTTTCAGAAAATAAAGAGATTGGATTTTTTTCATTATGAATAATAACTGCAGCTTCTTTAAAATACTTATTAATCTCCACGGGAGTACTCTCGTGGGAACTTTCTTCCGGAACATCTACTACAAGACTACTGGTTTTATTATCTGCAACTACGACAAAACTACACAATAACAATAAAAGATTTAAAAGTTGCTTTTTCATATTACCTCTTGTTCATTATTAACAGCTATAAACAAAATAGCCAAAACCACCACTAAATACTAACCTTTTACAATAAAAAATCAAGCAACCTATTACTTTAAACAATCCAAGTTAAGCATAAAACAAAAAAGACCCGGGTTTTATTCCGAGTCTTTTAATTTTTTATTTACTATTAAATTATATATTGATTGAACTATAAAAACTATTGCTGCTCTTTTAATTCTTGCTTCATTGGTGCAACACTTCGTTCTTGGTGTCTACAACACGCTTCACCTTGCCCAATCTTGGTTGTGGACATAGGGTTCTTTCTTTCTTTGAGTTTCAATGCAACCAAATTAGAAGCATCAACAATAAGATCAATCCAACAGTCTCGTCGATATTTAATTATACGGCGATGCGTATCGGCAGCCCACCATCCTGCATTGGCATTCTTCAAAACAGAACCCGCACGCGCGGCAAAAACTGATGCCCCTAACAAAGCAGTAGTCGACATGGCCATCAGATTATGAGAATAATAAAGGTCACCACCTAATAAACCGAGAGCAAGCGCTGCAGAGCCACTTTTTAAAGCCTGAATTACTTCTGCTCGTTGAATTGGACCTGCTGGTTGTTGTAGCCCAACTCTTTTTGCATTCTGAAAGGCTGGACAACAAAATGTAGTCAAGCAATACTCACATTTATATTTTTTTTCTTTTTTAGAATCAAGCTCCTGGGTATCAGAAACAGGTTTTAATTGATTCGCATCAGCTGCCATTCCCCGCTGTGCCATTGCTTTCATAAGATCAGCTGGTACTACCCGAGATCCCACCCTAGCAAATCGTGCCAAAGACGCAGGAAAAACTGTAGAGACAGTTAGGGCGTGTACAATAATAATGCCTAAAAGACTTTTTTTCATAGATTCTTTCTTGTATAAATCAATTGTTATTTGCTATTGATTATAACATAAAAAAACAATCTGAAAATATTTGAATAAATTTAAACAAAAAAAGAACTCGAGATTTCTCTCGAGTTCTTAATAACTTATCTATCTAAATAAGGAGCTATTTAGATTTTGAAATTCTATATTCAATACGCGCTCTTTCAGCCAATGCTATAATATTCGGTGTAAATAAGAGAGCTGTAGCCAACTTACTTCCTCGCATTATACGCTTTGCCCCAGCTGTATATGAACCCTTTTGAAATGCAGAATCCGATACATCATACCAATGTTGTCCTAAACTCTTAAGTATTGTATTATATAGCACAGGCCCAACTACTAATGCACCAGGTACCAATCCAGCAGAATAGGCACGAGAAGCTTCAAACGCTTCCTTACCAGATTGATTCGATAATATTCTTGCGCTACTTGATTCCTTAATAAACAATGAACCGGAAATTGGATTACTCGCTAAACCTGCCCCAACACAGGCTACCGTAATGTTTTTCCAATTCCGACTTTGACTAAGACTTGGTTCAACCTGACCAACACTAAGACCTAAAACAAATGAACCTAATAACCCTAACAATAATAACTTTTTCATGTAATTTCTCCATATTTTAAATAAATCAAACGAGCTGTTAAATTACTAATAGAATAACACGTTTGGGGTGGGTCGTCAAAGGCCTTCCTATAACTATTTTAAACCTAAAAAAGGACCCGAAATTTCTCTCGAGTCCTTTAATTTATCCTAGCAGTATCTGCTTTCCAGGCCGTCTCCAGCCAAGCAGCATCGATATTGCCTAAGCTTTTAACTCAAATATAGAAAAGAATCCGTAAATAGCTGTTCCTATAACAAAAACCTGAGCAGCAGCAGTTGTAACCATACCAGCAGCAACTAATGCACTATGCTTGATTCCTTCTTTTGTCGTTGTACCAGGAGCCGCGAGCAACATCGTATTGGCCATCAAACCAGGACCCCACGTAATCGGACCTAAACTTTGAGTCATTATACCACACTGAAAACTTTCTTTAGCAGTAAGTCCGAACTCAGCCTTAACTGATGTATTATAACCAAATAACAATAAGGCTGATAAAAGCAGTATTTTCTTATTAATCTTCATAATACTATCCTCCATTTAAAGTTAATACCTAAAATAGAGCTATTTTAAGTATATATATAGTATACCAAACACATCATAAAACATCAAAAGGGCCCACTGAATGGGCGTATTGACTACTCCAAACCTGTATTTTCGGCATATACTCTACTGAATGGTGTTATTGGGCACAAAAAAAGGACCCGAGATTTCTCTCGAGTCCTTTAATTAATCCTGGCAGTATCTGCTTTCCCGGGCCGTCTCCAGCCAAGTATCATCGACGTTGTAGACTTTACTTCCGTATTCGGAATGGGAACGGGTGTTGCCCTACAACTATATCCACCAGAAAATTTCATGCGTCCTATAAGAACGACTTATAAGTTTTCTTGTGACTTGAATGTTTATATCTTTAGCTTCTTAAGCGAAAACTGAATTACCACGGTAATTAATATCTATTAGAGTGATTAAAACTCTCGACTTATTAGTACTGGTTAGCTTAATGCATTACTGCACTTACACATCCAGCCTATCAACCTTGTCGTCTTCAAGGAGTCTTACTATGTAATAACCTTATCTGTAATTGAACCGAAGTTCTCAAACAAACTTAATTATTACGGGGTATCTAATCTCGAGATGAGTTTCCCGCTTAGATGCTTTCAGCGGTTATCTCTTATAAGCATAGCTACCCAGCGTTGCTTTTGGTAAACAACTGGAACACCAGAGGCTTACTCATTCCGGTCCTCTCGTACTAGGAACAAGTTCTCTCAAATACCCTACGCCCACGATGGATAAGGACCGAACTGTCTTACGACGTTCTGAACCCAGCTCGCGTACCGCTTTAATTGGCGAACAGCCAAACCCTTGGGAGCTTCTTCACCCCCAGGATGCGATGAGCCGACATCGAGGTGCCAAACCTCCTCGTCGATATGGACTCTCAGAGGAGATCAGCCTGTTATCCCCGGCGTACCTTTTATCCGTTGAGCGATGGCCCTTCCATTCGGAACCACCGGATCACTAAGTCCTACTTTCGTACCTGCTCGACCTGTATGTCTCGCAGTTAAGCTTTCTTCTGCCTTTACGCTCTTCCGACGATTTCTATTCGTCATGAGAAAACCTTAGAACACCTCCGTTACAATTTTGGAGGCGACCACCCCAGTCAAACTACCCACCAGACACTGTCCTTTGCCCGGATTACGGGTATTCAAAGTTAGAAATTCAAACATATAAGGGCGGTATTTCAAGGGCGACTCCACCACAGCTAGCGCCGTGGTCTCAAAGTCTCCCGCCTATCCTACACAAATACACCCAAAAATCAATATCAAGCTATAGTAAAGGTGCACGGGGTCTTTCCGTCCTATCGCGGGTAACAAGCATTTTCACTTGTACTACAATTTCACTGAGTCTATCATCAAGACAGTGCCCAACTCGTTACGCCATTCATGCGCGTCGGAATTTACCCGACAAGGTATTTCGCTACCTTAGGACCGTTATAGTTACGGCCGCCGTTTACTGGGGCTTCGATTCAGAGCTTCGTTCCGAAGAACTAACCCCTCCTGTTAACCTTCCAGCACTGGGCAGGCGTCAGACTCTATACTTCCTCTTTCGAGTTTGCAGAGCCCTGTGTTTTTGCTAAACAGTCGGTTGGGCCGCTTTGTTGCAACCTGCCTGTGCTTCCTAAAATAAAAAATATAATAGTAACACTGCAGGCACTCCTTTTCCCAAAGTTACGGAGTCAATTTGCCGAGTTCCTTAATGATAGTTATCTCAACGCCTGAGCATTCTCAGCCCATCTACCTGTGTCAGTTTACGGTACGGTCGTTTTTAAAGCTTGCTAGAAGGTTTTCTAGTCAGTGTAGGATCAGTCGAACACATCTCTCCATTAAGGATTGATGTACCCATAACATCTCAAGGTAATAGTTTTACGGATTTGCCAATAAAACTCCTCTAAATGCTTAGTTTGGTAAACCATATACCAAATCAACCTACCTTACTGCGTCACTCCATCGCTCAAACGCTCAAAAACGGTGCAGGAATATTTAACCTGCTTCCCATCGTCTACTCCAATTGGCCTCGACTTAGGGGCCGACTAACCCTGAGTGGATAAACCGATCTCACGGAAACCTTAGATTTTCGGCGAACAGGACTCTCACCTGTTTTTTCGTTACTTATACCAACATTCTCACTTCTTTGATCCACCACCTGTTCTCACGATCAGGCTTGTATCTATCAAAGAACGCTCCTCTACCCATACTTAAATAAATAAGTATGCCATAGCTTCGGTAATTCATTTAGCCCCGTTTGTTTTTCAGCGCAAAAACACTTGACCAGTGAGCTATTACGCTTTCTTTAAATGATGGCTGCTTCTAAGCCAACATCCTGGCTGTCTGTGTATTTCCACATCTTTTACCACTTAATGAATATTTGGGGACCTTAGCTAATGATCTGGGCTGTTTCCCTTTCGACTATGGAACTTATCTCCCATAGTCTGACTCCTGGTTTCTAAACCTGTAGCATTCAGAGTTAGTAAAGACTTAGTAAGCTTATGCCCCTAAAATCTAAACTGTGCTTTACCACTACAAGAAATTCACCAAGGCTATACCTAAATATATTTCGAGGAGAACCAGCTATTTCCAAGTTTGATTGGCCTTTCACCCCTAACCACACCTCATCCGAGCAGTTTTCAGCCTACAACGGTTCGGACCTCCATTCTCCGTTAAGAGAACTTCATCCTGGACATGGTTAGCTCACTTGGTTTCGGGTCTACCCCATATTACTATACGCCCTATTAAGACTCGCTTTCGCTACGGCTCCGCTCTTTCTAAGCTTAACCTTGCAATATAGGAGTAACTCGTTGGTCCATTATGCAAAAGGTACGAGGTTGCGCGTACGTATACATCGCTTCCTCCGATTATAAACATTTGGTTTCAGTTTCTATTTCACTCCCCTTCCGGGGTTCTTTTCACCTTTCCCTTACGGTACTAGTTCACTATCGGTTATCAAGTAGTATTTAGCCTTACCCCATGGTCGGGGCAGATTCTCACGGAATTTCTCGTGCTCCGTGATACTCGGGAGTAAATACAATTATTTTTTTTGACTTTTCGCTTACGAGGCTGTCACTCTCTATGGCTGTCCTTTCCAGAACAATTCAACTAAATCAAAAAAAACAACTTAAGGTCTACACACCTTAAACGTATAAATCCCACAACCACTATGCTACAACGCGAGTAGGCTTACATAACATAGTTTTAGGCTCTTCCCATTTCGCTCACCACTACTGAGGGAATCACTTCGTTTTCTTTTCCTGGCACTACTGAGATGTTTCAGTTCGCACCGTTTGCTTCCTTACCCTATGTGTTCAGGTAAGGATGACTAGGTTTTACCTAGACGGGTTTCCCCATTCGGAAACTTTCGGATCGTAGCTCGATTGACAGCTCCCCGAAAATTTTGGCAGTCTTCCGCCTCCTTCATCGCCTCTTGATACCAAGGCATCCACCAAATGCTCTTTTCAATTAATCACAAATCTAATTACAGATATAATTTGACGCGATAACATTTATTCTCAATGACATACAATAAATTGTATGTACAATTATAGAAATTCAAGATATAAACATTTCAAAGATCACAAGAATTTGTTTGTGAACCATTCATAAGTATAGTTTATGGTTAAAAATTTATTAAAAATTGGTGGAGATGAGCGGATTCGAACCGCTGGCCTTCCGCGTGCAAGGCGGACGCTCTACCAACTGAGCTACATCCCCCTCCTAAAACTGGAAGGACAAACCGAATCGCTGCCCACGCAAATAAATTTGGTGGGTCTAAGTCGACTCGAACGACTGACCTCCCCGTTATCAGCGGGGTGCTCTAACCAACTGAGCTATAGACCCCAACCTGATTATTTAGAGTCCGTATACCAATTAAAAGACTTTAGTAGTAACACCTATTTAATAGATCCATCTTACGATGGTCTGAATATCTCCCTCGAAAGGAGGTGATCCAGCCGCAGGTTCTCCTACAGCTACCTTGTTACGACTTCACCCCAATTATTATTCACACTTTAGCCATCCGCCTCCAATAAAGGTTAGCTAAGATGGTTTCGAGTACAAACAACTTTCGTGGTGTGACGGGCGGTGTGTACAAGGTCCGAGAACGTATTCACCGTATCATTCTGATATACGATTACTAGCGATTTCAACTTCATGAGGTCGAATTGCAGACCTCAATCCGAACTTAGACCGTGTTTATGGGATTAGCTCATTCTTACGAATTTGCAGCCCTTTGTAACGGCCATTGTAACACGTGTGTAGCCCTAGACATAAGGACCATGAGGACTTGACGTCATTCCCACCTTCCTCCTGGTTTCCCAGGCAGTCTCTTTAGAGTGCTCCAAATAAATGGATAGCAACTAAAGATAGGAGTTGCGCTCGTTAGAGGACTTAACCAAACATCTCACGACACGAGCTGACGACAGCCATGCAGCACCTGTGTATCTGTCCAAGCAAGCTTGAAAAACTATGTTTCCATAGCGATCAAATACATGTCAAGTCTAGGTAAGGTTTCTCGCGTAGTGTCGAATTAAACCACATGTTCCACCGCTTGTGCGGACCCCCGTCAATTCCTTTGAGTTTTAGTCTTGCGACCGTACTCCCCAGGCGGATCACTTATCGCGTTAGCTACGACACCGATCCCTCAAATGGGACCAACATCTAGTGATCATCGTTTACGGCGTGGACTACCAGGGTATCTAATCCTGTTTGCTACCCACGCTTTCGTGCCTCAGCGTCAGAAGAGGACCAAGAAGCTGCCTTCGCCATTGGTGTTCCTCTCGAGATCTACGCATTTTACCGCTACTCCGAGAATTCCACTTCTCTCTTCCTCCCTCAAGCTCTCCAGTATCCATTGCTGACCTCCGGTTAGGCCGGAGAATTAAACAACGGACTTAAAAAGCCGCCTACGCACCCTTTACGCCCAATAATTCCGAATAACGTTTGCACCTCTCGTATTACCGCGGCTGCTGGCACGAGATTAGCCGGTGCTTTCTAAAGTGGTACCGTCATCCCTCTCTTGTATTAAAAGAGAGTCTTTCTTCCCACTCCACAGAAGTTTACGAGCCGAAACCCTTCATCCTTCACGCGGCGTCGCTGCGTCAGGCTTTCGCCCATTGCGCAAAATTCCTCACTGCTGCCTCCCGTAGGAGTCTGGACCGTGTCTAAGTTCCAGTGTGGCCGATCACCCTCTCAGGCCGGCTAACCATAATCGTCTTGGTAGGCCATTACCCCACCAACAAACTAATAGTACGCAAGCTCATCCTTTAGCGACAGCAAAGAGGCCATCTTTCTCCCCGAAGGGACTTATGCAGTATTAACCTCGATTTCTCGAGGGTATTCTTCACTAAAGGGTAGATTCTTACGCGTTACTCACCCGTCCGCCGCTGTACTCGTTCCCGAGGGAACTTTCTCGCTCGACTTGCATGTGTTAAGCGCGCCGCCAACGTTCATTCTGAGCCAGGATCAAACTCTTCGTCACAAAAATTATAAAACTAAAGAAATTAAATTGGTATACGGAAATTTTTTAAATTTTTCCATATACTGGCTTTAAAACAAACCAAAAATTGGCTTTGTTAAAAAATCATTCGAACTTTTATTTAACAACAAATAAAAGTTATATACTTACGAATTTCAAAGAACTTATCAAAAATTTTTTCTTACTACTCTCTTCACTCAAACGACCTTTCCGTTCCGCCGTCTCTTCCTGAGCAACTATAAATAATTATACCTGTTAATTAGACTGTGTCAAACTTTTTTTAAAACTTTTTTTAACTTATAAAAAAAACTCAAAAAGTTAATTTTTATCACCCAAGCGATGTTCTTATTTTTTTAGCAAAAACAAGAACTTATGCCCCACAAAACTACACGCACATTGCGTGTGTCATAGGTTACTGAGTTTTAAACTTTTCTGCTCGAAAGCGAGCTAACAAGTCGCGTCATTTATATACATATATATATGTAACAAAAGACGGGTTAATGAAAGGCACCTGTGATGCCAAGAAAAACTGTCTTAATCAAACCGGATATTTCAATATGTCACTTCACATATAACTAGTATGACAGATTGTTTCACAACGTCAACTCTTTTTTAAAACTAATTTGAATCTCGCTTGCTAGAGCGACTATTCACTATAAATCTCTTTTTTTAAAAATGGTTTTTAAGGCCTTTTTGGCCTTCTCAAAGTCATCGTTTATGACGTTGAAACCAAAGAATGGATGGGTCTTTTCACTCTTAAGCTCTTCAATAGCTAGTCCTAGACGTCGCTTTATTGAATCTGCACTATCAGAACCACGTCCTACAAGGCGTTTTTCAAGTTCTTCTATAGAAGGAGGTTTTATCCATATAAGGATAGCATCTGGATATACATCCTTAACAGCACGGGCACCAGCCCTATCTAATATCATTATAAGGGAAGTTCCAGCATTGAGCTGAGTAAGGACTGAAGCTGGAGAACCATAATAGTGTCCATAAGTACCCGACCACTCCAAAAAGAAGCCTTGCTCTATTTTGGCCTCAAAATCAGCCTTATCGACAAAAAAGTAGCTTTGCCCCTCAATTTCGCCCTTTCTGGGCTTTTTGGTGGTATACGTTACCACACGCTCCAAACGCTCATCTGGGGCCTTTTCTGCCAGTATAGCGTTTACAAGAGTGGTTTTACCCCCTCCAGAAGGGGCAGATATGACAAATAATGTACCTTTATTGTTTTCCATAGTATTGAGTATAGAGTGATAGGCTTTAAATAGCCACTCACGCAGCCTGTCGTTTTCGCTTGATCCTGTAGTATCTAAACCAGGTTATTATACAAAACAGCAATGCTGCAGGAATTGCACATCTAACCACAAACAAGCCGGCTAATTCTGTAAAGAAAGTATTTCCCTTAATTGCAAAATAAGAATCCAAAGAAATTCCAGCTATATAAAAGATCAAGGTAATTACGAAAAAAACTATTAAAGAACCACCAACAATAGTAAATGTATTAATTTTTGATTTAGTGTTGGCAATAAGAACCGATATAACCATAGGAGGTAACCATGCTGCTAGTAGGTTTAAGTGAAAAAACTTAACTAAGTACAATGGCAGCCCAGAAGCTATTAATTTTGAAATTAAAGAATCCACTATATATCCTTGGTATAAATCAACTGAACAAGTTCTTTATCTTACACCGAAAGTATACGCCATATCCCCATTTGGTGTCAAAAGAACTCTTATTCAAACTCGATAACAATTAAAACCCTATTTCCCACGCCCCTATATATTGATATACTATTAAAAACATGTAGGAAAAGAGAATTTATGTTAATTGATGATTTACGACAACAACTCAAAGATGTTGAGCCCGACATTCAAACAATCAAGGTTTTTTGGAAGAACGCCAAAATAGAAACCGAGTTTGAACAACTTACTCAAACTGAAAACCAAGAAGACTTTTGGAAGCATCCAGGCCAAATAGCAATATCAAAGCGCTTAACAGCCATTAAGACTCAACGCGAAGCGTACAACTCAATTGTGTCTAGTTATGAGGAAGCACTAGAACTCCTAGACCTCTTTGAAGAGGACGAAGCTGAGCTCAAAAAAATCACCCCGGAACTTGCACACCTTTGTCGTAACGTTAAAAAGTTTAAGATAGAACTCCTCCTCAAAAATCCTGAAGATAAAAACGCATGTTTTTTAAGTATTAATGCTGGAGCTGGTGGTACCGAGTCTCAAGACTGGGCCAGCATGCTCTTACGAATGTACACACGCTTTTGTGAACGCGAGCGTTTAAAAACAGATCTTATAGATTTTCAAGCAGGAGAAGAAGCCGGTATTAAATCGGCAACACTATATGTTACCGGAAAAAATGCTTACGGATTATTAAAAGCTGAAAACGGTGTACATCGATTAGTTCGTATCTCTCCATTCGATTCTAACAAACGCCGACATACTTCTTTTTCTAGTGTAACCATCACACCCGAACTTCCCGAAGTTGAACTCGCACCAATCGAGCCAAAAGATTTGCGCATCGATACCTATCGCGCTAGTGGTGCCGGTGGACAACATATTAATAAAACTGATTCTGCTGTACGCATGACTCACATCCCAACTAACATTGTAGTTCAATGTCAAAACCAACGTTCTCAAATTCAAAACCGTGAAACAGCAATGAAAATGTTGAGAGCAAAACTTGCACAAAAACAACGCGAAGAAGAAGAAGCTAAAAAAAGTAATGTGGAAAAAAAGAAAATAGAATGGGGATCACAAATACGCTCTTATGTCTTACACCCATATAAGATGGTTAAAGACCATAGAACCAGTTTTGAATCTTCACAACCGGACTTAGTACTTGATGGCGACTTAATAGAATTTATTGAACGATTTTTAGTTATCTAAATTATTTAGTATCTAAATTAATTGTAGCGCACCAATCACCATCCACATTGAACTGGAAGCAAACACACCCGACCAAAACGGATACCATTCTTCCTTGTTAGTACTCATGATAGAAAGTCCACCACCAATGATAAGTCCAAGGGAAATATTAACCGGCATTAATAATGCTCCAAGCACTAATGCTGTATTGATATTTAACAACCTCAACATTGAGCCATAAAAAAAACCAATCCCTAACACCAATACATCAAACTCTTTTACATTAATTAAAAGTGCACGCGCTTGTGCACGCTGTGCAAATAACGCAGCCGACCCTAGTTCAAACCTACTGATCAATAACCAAAAAAGAATTCCGACAGAAACACTTCCTATAACTAACCCTAATAATTGAAACTGTCTCATAAGGGGTCGCGACACTTTTGCTAGTCGTCCTAGTTTCCGCCCAAACATTATATCAGTTGCAACACCAGCAGTTATTTCAACAAATGTAGCCATAAGTACCGCTTGCACAAAACCAACATTAAACAGCACGAGCGCCGGTGCCATGACAAAGGTGGCAAAACGACCTAACAATGCAAGACCAGTTCGTCCAGCAATAAGCATCACTTGATAAGTACAAATAAACGTTCCAATCATAAGGTATCCATACATCCAATAGGAAAACTGAAAACTTCGCAAAAACAGAAACACAATTAACAAAATTCCAAGTAAGTTTTTTAAACAATATTTCTCAATCACTGAAGAATCTACTGATGTATTACCACGTACCCAAACAGTCTTATAGGTATCAATTATAATCCTTATAATGATAGGCGGTGTTTTAATTAAAGAACGCAAAGCACTCGTACAAATAATCCCCGCGCAAAATGCCATTACATATGATGTAGTAGAAAGATAACTAAACCCCATAAACTGAATAGGATCCATCAAAAAAATCTTAGAAACTAATCCAATAAAAAGAGGAAGTACAATCACACGTCCTGTAACATACCCAATCGCCCAAAAGCTGGGAAAAAGATCCACACTTAATGCAGGAACTTGTATGTATGCAAGTCCCTGCAACATATGAAAGGAACACGTATCAAACAAATGAATAGAGCGACCAATAATACCATGATACCCCAGCATGCCATCCTGCAAAACACAAAAAAATAACGTCGCAATAAATCCAAAGACCATTTCTTGAGCTTTTTTAAGCTGATTATGAGCACATATCATCCGATAGAGCAGCTGAGATATAGGAAAATCAAGATGTTTTTGAACCAATAGGCGCTCCTCATAAATATCAGCAATCCAAAACCCATAAAGACCTGCTGAAAAGGATATCCCCGCTACCAACAAAATAAAATAGTTAGGATCAGCCAACCAGGACAGAAACAGTGTTTTATTGAGAAAATATAAAGTTGGAAGCGAAAAGCCTAATGCTGTGGCCAAAATACCCCCAATAGATGCACAGGACACAATAAGCGCAATAATTTGTGTTATACTTTCTCCTACAGTCATAAGCCGCAACAATAATCCGACGGCTAACACCAGGGTAGAGGCTATCCATGGGCCTATAGGCGTAGCCATCCCTATATAGCTCATAACAGCCGTAGCGAGCAATGAAAAAACAACGGACAATGAAACGACAATAGTTCCTATCACGGCTTCTATTCTACTCCTTTTTCACCCTTTTTTAACAACACATTCACCCTATTATAACAAAAAAAATATTTGGGTATAATCCATAAATGATGTTCATGCAGTTGTTGACATATTCTATAGTTCTGCAATAATAAACCTATGGAGTTTAGTGGTTTTTTGTACGACAATTACACAGAGAATAGGGAACGTGTATGTATAGTATGTATTATGATGAAGAAGTAACAGCCTTAGAAGCAGCAACCTATCAATCTATTTCAATCGCCAATCAAAGCGGAAAAGAAACTGTTTCTATTATTGTAATCAATGGAGACTCTCCAGCATTGCAAAATAAAATTGCATTAGAACTGCAAAATCTTCTTCCCAAAAATTTTATGCATATTAATATCTATCAAAAACTTATGCAATATAATACAGATGCACAACTGAACACAAATGATCTTTCTGAAACACTAGAAACAATTCATCAAGAAATTGTTAGCTTAGCAGAAAATGGCAATAACCTTATTATCAGCCACAATTCCATCTTTGCATCCGAACAATCGAACTTATACAACTCACTCAAAGGTTTTGCGCCATACTGGGTTGATCTTGAAGACAAGAAAAAAGCACATACTTATCTCAATTTACACCTCAATATCAACAGCTTAAGCGTTACACAAGCAACCTTCATGATCTATAACTCCTTAGTTACACACCTACAAAAAACTGCTTAAGCTAACTTCTATTAGGCCTTTTGACAACTAGAACCACTCCCTGGTATAATTACAATTAAGAAATAAACAAATTACTGTCTAGTTTTCAGGAGGCCTTTTGTTATGAAGAAAATTATCCTATTATCACTCATTTTATTCTCGAGCAATATACTGCTCTGTGACTCTGGTTGGAGTTCTGATGAAGAAGAACCACAACCTCTATCAACACAATTTAGACTCAAAGCTTTAAAGCTATTCGGTCAAGCAAGAGAAGCTACTGCTCAAGAATCAAAATATCTTTTCCTGATTACAGCTCAAGTAGCTATACAAAGTGGGCTAGACCACACTACAGTCCACCAACAATCTGCTAAGACAGCTCTTGCAGGGGTACAACACCGTATAGAGATAGCTATCAGGCGCCTAAGGCTTTCAAAAGCCAATAAAAGAACTATTCATGAGGATTTTTTAAGAGCAGCCAGAACAGCAGAAGTCGATACTTTGGCAGACCAACTTGCACGACAGGAACTGTAATGAAAAAAATCATTATATTGTTACTACTATTATTTTCTGGCAATACATTACTCGGCAGCCCTGAAGCCAGCTCACATGATGATCAACCTGTTGCCAATTCAACAACATACAGGCGGCAAGCTCTAAAATTCTTCAACGCAGCACCAAGAACTCCGTTGCCTCAACACAAATATATACTATTACTTTCTGCTAGAGTACAAGTGCAAAAAGGACTTAACTGTCTTTCTCCAGACGAAGACAGAGCTCAGTTTATTTTTAATGGAATACTCAAACGCATCAGTTTAGCAGAGCAAGAAGTTCAACTTTCAGTAGTTACCAAAAGAACAATAAGTGAGGAATACATACGCATGTTGAGACATCAAACAATGCAGGATGCACTCAAAGAACAAGAAGTAGATGGGTTAGCCGAACAATTAAGGTTACTATAATGAAAAAATTTACTCTATTACCATTCCTTTTATTTTCCTTTAGTTTTTTGTTTGGCATTAGACCTACTCAGCATCGTCAGATAACATTCGCCGAGCTATGTAATATGCGAGCACGAGCCAGTCTAGATCTTGCACGTGTATCACTGATTCCTGGTGAACAACTAGAGCATCTTCAACAAGGGAGACAAAGCATCCGAAATGGTAGATGCTCAACCCACAATGCACGAATTAGACGCCAACTAAGCACTACTCTCTACCTTATCAAAAAAGAAGAACGACTAGTGTTAATACCTCGATTAAGAAATCGGGTTACACGAGACCTCTTTGGTGCTACTGAAGAAGATGCAAATCGCTAACACACAAAAACAATATCTTCCTAATGCTGAAGAAAATGGTTTAAGTAAAAAACACTGGTATATAAATCAAGCCTTGGGACTTTAAAACAGCTAGAACAATTCGGGAAGTTCTTTACCTGCAAGAAAATGAAGGTGCACATGATTAACTCGTTGACCAACTTCATGGCCATTATTGATCAAGATTCGAAACGGAATTCCGTCATTGAGCTCAGATAGTTTTTGAGCCGTAAGTAATAACTCTCCAGCCAGATTACTATCTATATCCTCAAATGATCGTAAGTCTTGAAGATGTTTCTTTGGGATGATGAGATAATGAATAGGAGCTTTGGGTGCAATATCCTTTAAGACCAGAACATTATCTGTGTCCATTACCGACTTGCTTGAAATATCTCCAGATACTACCTTACAAAAGATACACTCTTCCATTACTACTCCCATAGTTAAAAAATTTTGGTGCCAAGGATCGGACTCGAACCGATACAGTGTTTCCACCGCGGGATTTTGAATCCCGTGCGTCTACCAATTTCGCCACCCTGGCATCTCTTCTAAAAAATAGCCCAAAATGCTCTTTTAGTCAATCAAATGTTACCCAATAGCTCCCGTTTCTTTACACTTTCTTTACAAGTAAGACTTCTTTCTTTATTATTAAAAACAAGGCATACAAAGCCTTTATAGAGGGGTTTCTATCTTAATTTATATTATAATTTAGGTTACTGTGAAAAAAAAAACTGTTATATTCATGCTGTCATGCATATATATATTTGCATTAAATGGTGGTCGAACCGAGCTCATGGAGTTTGATCAAGAATATGCAGCTTATAAGTATCAACAAATGAGTCGTCGTGCCCAACCATTATCTATGCTTATGTGGGCTGTAACCAAGGCACATATAGTTGGTACAGAATATGCATTAACACAAGATCCTAAGCTGACAAACAAAGAAACAGTACGATCTGAGTGGAAAGTACCTATTCAACCTCATACTCCTCGCGAATTTGCAAAAAAGATACGTGGTACACTTCAAAAAGAAAATCCTCTATATGATCAATTTTGTAAGATATGTGTGCAACTAAGACATGCAGAGGAAGAAAGAGATCCTACCTTTGTCCAAAAACAATTACCATCTCCCCCAAAATCACCACCAGAGACCGAGTTTATGTTTGGTGAGGATGATATGGATTGGGAATTTTAACTCTACTATTAACAAATAATCACTATTATAAAACGATAAAGACACAATATCTTATGAAAAAAACACTTTTACTCACTTCACTATTAACAGCAACATCACTTTACTCCATGGACGACGCATGGAAAATAAAAGAAATAGACTGGGAACAGTTTAATGAAAAAGCAAAACCTCCAGTAACACTTAGATGGGTAGCCAAGCGCGGCTCTTTCAATTTGCATTTGGCGGTAGAAGAAAGAAATCCAAAGTTATTACAATACTCATTTTCACTTGAAGACTTTGAAACTAAAAATTTAAATGGTGAAAATCCTCTTGACCTTGCCACTCGTCTTGCTAAAGAAAAAACAACATCAATAAAAAAGACATCGGCCAATACGCACTACGGATCTTGGGTAGAACCATCTACTGACAAAGAAGATGATACAGCTCTAAAATTGTTAAATGACGAAAAAGAAGCGGCTGAGGCTATCCGAAATCACTTGAATACAGCTTTCAATAACAGGATGACCGAACTACTAGAAGCAAATTTTGCTCGTGGTAGGAAACCAACACAAGATCCTAAGCTGACAAACAAAGAAACAGTACGATCTGAGTGGAAAGTACCTATTCAACCTCATACTCCTCGCGAATTTGCAAAAAAGATACGTGGTACACTTCAAAAAGAAAATCCTCTATATGATCAATTTTGTAAGATATGTGTGCAACTAAGACATGCAGAGGAAGAAAGAGATCCTACCTTTGTCCAAAAACAATTACCATCTCCCCCAAAATCACCACCAGAGACCGAGTTTATGTTTGGTGAGGATGATATGGATTGGGAATTTTAACTCTACTATTAACAAATAATCACTATTATAAAACGATAAAGACACAATATCTTATGAAAAAAACACTTTTACTCACTTCACTATTAACAGCAACATCACTTTACTCCATGGACGACGCATGGAAAATAAAAGAAATAGACTGGGAACAGTTTAATGAAAAAGCAAAACCTCCAGTAACACTTAGATGGGTAGCCAAGCGCGGCTCTTTCAATTTGCATTTGGCGGTAGAAGAAAGAAATCCAAAGTTATTACAATACTCATTTTCACTTGAAGACTTTGAAACTAAAAATTTAAATGGTGAAAATCCTCTTGACCTTGCCACTCGTCTTGCTAAAGAAAAAACAACATCAATAAAAAAGACATCGGCCAATACGCACTACGGATCTTGGGTAGAACCATCTACTGACAAAGAAGATGATACAGCTCTAAAATTGTTAAATGACGAAAAAGAAGCGGCTGAGGCTATCCGAAATCACTTGAATACAGCTTTCAATAACAGGATGACCGAACTACTAGAAGCAAATTTTGCTCGTGGTAGGAAACCAACACAAGATTCTCCACCGCCATCACACTAAAATTGCATACCAATAGTATCTGACATATTGAGAAGTGGAACATATACGGATACTATCAACCCTGCTATAAAAATTCCAAGCAATACCATCAATGCCGGTTGGACAATGATTAACAAGGTAGACAGGATTTTTTGACTCCGCTCAAAATAAATATTAGAAAGATCTGCACAAATAGCTCCAAGGCTATTGGTTTGCTCTCCAATACGAATTAACGCCTCTGCCTGCGCGTCTACTGATTCACCAGCTGCCAATACTAACGCTTCACTCAATGAATTTCCCTCTTCAATCAAAGATCCCACTTGAGACAACTGCTGAGCAATGACTCTATTTTTGATTGCTGCGCCCGCAAACTTAACAGCATCAAGCACTGGAATACCCCCTGAGCATAAAGTACTTAATGCTTGAAAGTAATATGAATAGGTAAAAGAACGAATTACTTGCTTGCATATAGGCAACCTCATAAAAAAACTGTCCCGCCCCATCTTCCAATCACGCTGAGGTATCAACTTTAAAAATAAATACCCTACAAAAAACATCCCCAAGGTCCATCCCAATGTTGATAAAGTGGCAAAGCTACTTATATAAAACAACCATTGCGTATACACCGGTGGCTGCTTATCAGTTAAAAAAAACACCCGTTCAAATGCTGGAACCAAGGCAATAAAAATAATACTCACTACTGCACAAAAGAAAAACAACGTTATCAATGGCATCATCAACTGAGAACGAAGCTTTTTATAAAAATCTACTCGTGCCTGCAAGTACCGTGCTAACTGTTCCAGCGTGTCAGCCAGGTCCGATGACTGCTGGCCTACTCGAATCAATTGCAATGCCAATGCGTCAAACACTTCTGGAAATGCTTTAACACTATTGTACAAAGAGTTGCCACGATCAATATTCGCTTTGATCTCCCCGGCTACGCCACATAGCTTCCCGTGACCATGAGACTTTAAAATTACTAACGCATTTGAAACCAAGATGCCAGAATGCAATAACTGCGCAAACTGCTTAAAAAAAGCGGCTTTTTGCGATAGCGATATTGAACTCGTCCATCGATAGCCTGGAATCGGCGTAAGCCTTACAAGCCCTATATCTTTCTTAAGCAAGTATTCCTGTAATATCTGCTCAGAAGACGCAAACATTTTTCCATGATGCATCCTCCCAGAAATATCTATCCCATCCCACGTATAATAAGGCATAAACCCCTCGAAATGTAATCTATTTGTTGCAATTTATTAAACCACTTTGATACAATTAATTTAATTGATATTACAAAACCGGAGGAAAAAATGTAATCTATAACGAAACTTCTCTATGTTTGCCTTTTAACTGGAAGCATTACCACCCTTAATGCTAATACAGATTTAGATAACTTTGCTAATAACTTTGTAGCAGCCCTTAACGCTAAAAATTTACAAAATTTCAAACGTAGCTTTACTGGCAAATCAGGAAAACTTCATGATGCTGATGTAAAAAACAAAGCTATGACCGATATTGCTACAGCATGCCCAAACTCATCTCCTCAAGAAATAGAAGCTTTAGCTAACGACCTTGTAAGAGCACTTAATGCTAAAAACTTACAAGACTTTAGACGTGCATTCACCGGCCTTTCCGGAAAGCGTACAGATGCTGACGTAAGAGCTGCAACTAAAGCAAGATGTAAAGAGTAAGTATTTCTTCATATTTAATTTATTAAAAAGAGCCTGATAGTTAATTATCAGGCTCTTTTTTTGTTGATTATCACGAACTACTGTCCTACAAAATAACAATTAGATATTCTATACAAACCAAAGAAGACTTCCTTGATAACTAACTCTTATCTTGCAGTTTAATAAATCACTTTGATACGCTGGGAAAGATACGGATCTAACCCAAGGAAAAATATGAAATCTATAACGAAACTTCTTTATATTTGCCTTATAGCCAGTAATATAACTTCGGTAAAGGGTGCCAGCTCTGAGGTAAATAATATAGTTAACCTCTTTATGGAAGCACTTAACGCCCATAATAATACAACCGTCAATAACTTTAAAAGAAATATAACGGGACTTCATGGCAAGGTTGGCAATGATAAAGTTAAAGCAAAAATAACAAGCCTAATCGACCAAGCTGTCAAATCATCATCAAAGGATCTCGATACTGAAATTGCCTCTCTCAAGGCAGAAAATAAAAAACTCACTGAAGCTGCCACAAAAAATACTACTTTAACACAAACCCTTCAAACAAAAGAAAAAGAGATTGCCACCCTGAAGGCAGAGATAGCTAAACAAAAATCCAGTATCACCGGCTCCTCAAGTGAGGTGGAAGCACTACAGGAACAAGTAAGTAAAATTTCTACAATCGATCTATCCCTACAACCACTTATCACTGAAATAGCTACATTACAAACCCTTGTTACAAATTCTTAAAAAAAGGAAATTGAAGAACTACAGCAAGAGAACGAAAATCCACTACCAAGTATTAAAGAAGAAACTCTTGAAGCTAAAGTTAAAGAACTCGAGAAAGAGCTAGAAAAAGAAAAAGCAGCACCTAAGA